>Ga0163109_10000345_pt1 | contig 37697 bp, 41 predicted proteins | sample CRUFie1St13metaG_FD_108704 | JGI IMG/M metagenome (GOLD analysis project Ga0163109, IMG submission 108704) | Marine microbial communities from the Costa Rica Dome - CRUD Field 142mm St13 metaG | ecosystem: Environmental > Aquatic > Marine > Oceanic > Photic zone | place: Costa Rica: the Eastern...
GCAATTTTAGTAATACTATAAATTGATATTGGTTGATTAGTATTAATTTTTTCTGTTGAAGGATATATATTTTTATCACCATAAACAGAACTAGATGAAGCATAAAATACATTTTTAATTTTATTTTTTCTAGCAAAATCAAAAATAGAAATAGTTGCTGAAATATTTTTATCTATATAAAGATACGGATCTTCTATAGATCTTCTTACACCTGCTTCTGCAGCTAAATGGATAATATAATCAATTTTTTTAAATCTTATTTTATTTATATCGCTGACTTCTCTTTTGTAAAAAAAAAAATTTTTACTTTTTTTTAAAACGGAAGTTCTTAATTTTTTTAATTTTACATCGTAAGAATTACTTAAATTATCAACTCCAAAAACACGATATTTTTTGTCTAATAATAATTTCGATAAGTGAAATCCAATAAATCCAGCTGAACCCGTTATAATAATATTTTTCATAATATAATTTTATTAACAAAATTTACTATCCTTTACAAAAAAAAAATGTAATTTATTTTTAATTAAAATTTTTGAGGATGAAAAAAGTTAACTTATCCATTGTCTTAGAAGATATTAGAGTAGGAGGTCCTCAAAAACAATTAATTTATTTTTTAAATAATATAAGTATTTCTAAATATAATATTGTCCTAATAATACCTAATAAAAATAATAAATCTTTTAAAAAACTCATTTCTAATTCAAACATCAAAATTATTGAAACACAAATTTCTATTCCCTCAATAAAGAATATACTCAACTACATTATTTTCTTTTTGAAAGAGACCTATAAACTAAAAGATATATTAAAAAAATTTAATACAGATATAATATATGCACCAGGTGGAGCAATAAGTATTAAAACTATATTTGTTGCAAAAATTTTAAACCTTAAGGCTGTTTGGCATATACATGATTGTAAAAGTAATCTTATCATTAGAAAAATTTTTCAATTAATTTCAAAGAAAAATATTCAAACAATATTTGCATCTGAAAAATCAAGATATTACTATTTAAAAAAATTTAAAATCAAATCTCATGTAATTAGATCATCTGTTAATACTAAAATTTTCAATAAAAAAATAAGAAAAACCAACAAAAAAATAAGGGTAGCCTTAATTGCAAACATAAATCCAGATAAAAACATTGGACTTTTTTTTGATATTGTCTCAAAAAATAAAAATAAAAATATATCTTTTTTAATGTTTGGAAATATTTGGAATTCACAAAGAAAATATTTTAACAAATTAATTGATGAATATCCAAAGGTTCTTTCTAAAATCAAATGGTATAAAAACGAATTTGATCATTTTAAAATTTATAAAAAAATTGACCTGTTAGTTTGTACATCAGAAACAGAATCTTTCCCTTTATCTTTTTCTGAAGCTCTTAGTTTTTCAATACCAATAGTTACAACAAATGTTGGTGACGTGAAAACTTTTAAAAAAATAAATAAAAATTTTTCTTATATTATAAGTGACAACGACTCATCAAAATTTTTAAATAGATTTAATTTTTTTTTAAAAAATAAGTCAGTCTTTAATTCTTACAGAAAAAACTCAAGAGAATATGCAAAAAATAATCTAGATATAAATATTTTTATCAAAAAAATCACAAGTATATTTGATAATTTCTTAGATAAAAAAATTTAAAATTTTTTTTATTAAATCTCTAAAAGTAAATATGATAGTATTTAAAATATCTTTAAAATTATGTGAATGCATCAATCTAGCTTTAAAAGCTAAATAAAGATCAATAAATTTAAATTTTTTTTTATTAACATTTCTAATTATCATAACATCTTTTAAGTTTGCATATTTATATTTGTTGCGCCCTCTAAGCCATAATTCATAATCTTGGCATCTTAGAAATTTAGTATTATATAATCCAACTTTTGTTAAAAATTTTTTTCTTATAATTAATGAAGCATGAATTAAACAGTTACTTTTAATTAAGTTTTTTTCAATCATAGTTGATTTTGTAGGCATTGAAGTAATTTTAAATTTCTTTTTTTTATTAAAAATATCTTTAGAATTTGAGCCAAGTACACTAATATCTTTATTTTTTTCCATAAATGTGTATTGATTTTTAATCCTATTTATTAAACTATAATCATCAGCATCATGTCTAATAATATAATTTGCTCTAACATGTTTTATTCCTAAATTAAGCATAAAAGCTAATCCTTTGTTATGTTTAGAATAAATATATAAAATTTTTTTACTTTTCTTTAAATATTTTTTTATGATTTTTTCAGAATTGTCTGTTGATCCATCATTTAAAATAATAAATTCAAAATTTTTGAATTTTTGATTTAAAATACTTTTTATTGATTTTTCTAAAAATTCACTATCATTATAAACTGACATAATAACAGAAACTTTTGGATTCTTATAATTTCTTTTGTCTATTACTTTCATTCAAACATTCCTTTATAAAATTTAAATATCTTAAAGATGCTTTCTCCAAGGAAATATTTTCAAATTTAATTCTATTTTTGTAAAAACTATAATTTTCATAAATTTTAAAAAAATCTTTTTCTAAGACATCTAGATTTGGCTTAGGGGGATTATAGTAATCTACAAGCTCAAATTGAAATTCTTTATCTGCATTACTCACTATTCCTGCATTACAATTTTCAATTAATTCTTTATTACCTCCATTATTTGTACAAATCGATGGCAAACCACAGGCAATAGCTTCGGCAAGAGTATTAGGATTATGGTCAATCCATGCAAGATTTATGTAAATATTTCCAGTCCTATACCAATCAGGCAAATTATTTGGTTCTATTTTTCCAGCATAGATAATATCATCACTCTTATTAAAGTTTTTTACTTCTCCTAAAATTATAAGTTTCAATTTTTTTATTTTATTTTTTAATATTTCAAAAAGTTCTAAAATTTCTTTTAAACGCTTATGTCTTCTCCATGCTGAGGATACAATAATTACAAATTCATCTTCCTTAATGTTTAAAAGATTTCTTTTATTTGGTCCATTTGGATTAAACATAAATGTTGGAACTGTATTATTAATAACAATATTTTTTTTATTAAAATTTTTATGTAATCTTTGAGTTAGTTTTTTTGTAAATTCACTTACAAATATTGTTCCTATTGAGTTATCTATTGAGCTAAAAATTTTTTTATTTGTTTCGGATGTATTTTTAATAGTATTATTTTTATCAAAATAAATTCCTCCTATTCGAATTAAATATGGTTTTTTATAAACTGATTTATTTGTACTTAAAAATAATGCAACATCATAAAAAGGATTATATTTTGAGGAGACTTTTATATCATTTTTTTTTAATTCTTTAGCAAATCTGCTCAGAAAAATATATGGACCTATCTTTTCGAATAGATAAAAAGGGTATTTTTCTAAAGCGATTTTTTTCATTTAATGCGAGTGGCTATAGCGTAAGTTCTTTGTGGCCCAGAAGAAAAATCTAATACGTTATATTTTCCAGAAAAATCCACATCATTAAGTGCTTTTACAACTCCTTCAAATTTGTCTAGATCATAATCATCACAGATAATAAGATCTCCAATTGATTGTCTCTCTTTTACAAAATTTAATTCTTTTTTTACATTGTAATAATCATGCATACCATCAATAAAAGCAAAATTAATTTTTTCCATTTTGATTTTTTTTAATACATATGAGCTTGGTCCAGTTAAAAAATTTATATTTTTTAACTCTTCACTCCAAAAACTTAAAAGATTTTCTCTAGTCTTTTTACCTTCAAAATCATCAATACAATTCCAATAAATTTTTTTTTTATGGGGAATTATATCTATAGTATTTATCACACCTTTTATTCCTGTGTCATTTATGGCTTTGGACATACAAATAGATGAGAAACCTCTTGCAGTTCCAATCTCGAGAATTTTTATATAATTTACGTTTTGATTTTGAATATATTTTCTCAAAAGTGAATACAAAACTCTCCCATGCTGATAATTTATAGAAGATTTTTTTTTTACTACTTGTGTGTGAAGAGCAAGTTTGTCTAACCATGATTTATCAACATTAAATCCAGTTGAGTTTTCCAAATTATCAATTTCTAAAAATTTTTCTTTTTTTGCTTTTTCATAAATTGACAGATAGTAATCTTTACTAGCTAAAATTTTGTTTCCAAATGGATTTCTGTCTGGAAAAAAATAATTTTTAAAATCTCTTAAAATATTACTCAAATTCTTAAACATCTAAAAAATCTTTCCATAATGTTAATTGGTTTTTATAATCATTTTTTAAAGCGGTTTCTTTACATTTGGTCTTAATTTTTATTTGTAAATTTTTATCTTCGATTAATTCAATTGATTTTTCAAATAATGATTTTGGAGAAAAATTATAAGTTATTAGGGCGTTTTCTCTATTTTTAACGAGTTCAACTGTTTGACCTACAGGGGTTGTAATTACAGGAATAGAGCACGCCATTGACTCAAGAAGTGATTTTGGACCACCTTCCTCTCTTGAACAAATTAAATAGAAATCAAGAATATTGTAATAATTTTTTATATTTAAATAATCATTTTCATAAACATGTAAAAATTTCACATTTATTTTCTCGAGTTCTTTTTTAACAAATCCTCTAGATGGTCCCAGTAACAAAACAAATAAATTTGGTTTCGCTTTTTTTATTAATTTAATTGTATCAATAAATATATCCGGTCCCTTTATTAGTTTTGGTTTTAAACCCTCTTTCCAACCCTCTCCGTCCTTTTGAAAGGATCCAATAACAATATGATTATTTGGAATATTTAATTTTTTTTTTATTTCTATTTTTTTAGAATTTTCGATTTGATAAAATATTTTATTGTCGACCCCAATATAAATTTTTTTTAACTTTTCTTTAAGTCCATTCTTAGAAAAGATTTCATAAATTTGATTATTTGTAACTCTTATTTTGAAAAATTTATTTTGATTTTTTAGAGTATAGTCAAATAAATCTTTGAATTCAGGACTTATTACAGGATTACCATGGAAATAATCAAAGTAAACTCTGTTGTTAAACAAATGATAGAAAGATTTTTTTAGCGAATACTTGTCCTCTAAATAAACTTTAGCATTAAAGGCAATTTTAGAGTTTGTAATCTCACATCCAGTCTCACTTAAAGTTTCTTTCAGATGATGAAATTCTCTACCCGGAACCCAAATTTTATTTAAACCTAAAAGATGAATTTTGTGTTTATTAACCATATAGTATTTTAAATAGTATAAGTAATAAATTTATTACCAGAGAGTTTTTACTTATTAATTGCTTCTAAATCACTTTTGATCATCATCTCAACTAATTCGTCAAAATTATGTTTTGGTTTCCATTTCAGATTTTTTTTCGCTAGTGATGAATTTCCTAACAAATAATCAACTTCAGCTGGCCTGTAAAATTTAGGGTTAACCTTAACTATAATTTTATTTGTTTCTTTATTTATTCCAACTTCTTTTACACCTTTGTTTTTCCAAATTATTTTAATATTCATGTATTTACAAACTTTTTCAATAAACTTCCTAACAGAATATGTTTTACCTGTTGATATAACATAATCTTGTGGTTTTTTTTGCTGTAACATTAAATACATTGCCTCAACATAATCACCTGCAAATCCCCAATCTCTCTTTGCATCTAAATTACCTATCTCTAAAGTTTCTTGAAGACCATGAAAAATTCTTGCAAATGCAAGTGTAATTTTTCTTGTCACAAAATTCTCTCCCCTTAATGGAGATTCGTGATTAAATAAAATACCATTACTACAGTGCATATTATGTGACTCTCTATAATTTATCGTCATCATATGAGAATAAACCTTTGATACAGCATAAGGGCTTCTTGGATAAAATGGTGTTTTTTCAGTTTGAGGTGATTCCAAAACTTTTCCAAACATTTCAGAACTTGAGGCTTGATAAAACTTTATTTTTTTCGTACTTTTTCTTATTGCTTCCAATAGTCTTGTTGTACCAATTGCAGTGCTATCAGAAGTGACAATTGGCAAATCAAATGAAGATCCAACAAATGATTGTGCAGCTAAATTATATACTTCATCAGGTTTGTATTTTTCAATTGTTTGAGAAATGTTTGACTCTTCGCAAATATCAAAGTTAACAATCTCAACATCTCTCAAAATATTTAATTTTTTAAGTCTCCAAAAAGTATTGCTTGCTGCTCTTCTGTCTCCGCCAATTACACGATACCCTTTTCCTAACAAAAGTTTAGATAAATAAGCTCCATCCTGTCCAGATACACCTGTAATTAAAGCTCTTTTACCCATTCAATTTTTTATTATAACTTAACTTAATATTCTTAACTAATTGAGGCATAAATAAATTTGATTTTAAATAATTTTCAAAAGTTTTTAGACTATATAGATGATAATTGTCTAACATTATTTTAAGTTTATTGGGCATTTCATCAATATTATTTGATATTTCTCGATTTTTATTATTTTTAATTAAATCTGATACACCTATATGAGACATCGATATAACCGGTATGTCTAGCTGAAATGCCTCAACTTGAGCTCTTCGTACAAGCGCCCCATCAATTTCTCCTCTTCTGGTATTGTTGTTATAAATAATTACTTTTTTAACAAGACCATATTTCATTAAATTATAATTAAAAAAAGTAAAGTTTTCAGACAAGGGATTATCAAACATTTTAGTATCATTTAATCTGTTCGGTGTAATATCAGTCCAAAAAGGACTGTTTGTAACATATAATATATTAGACATATTATTTAATTCTCTTTTTTAATGTCTCAAATAACATCATCAAAAAATTAAAGCAAAAATAAAACTTATAATTTTTAAAAAAAAACATAAAAAACTTATTACTATTAATATTTTTTTTAATTTTTCTATTTTGATCAAAATCAAAATATCGCAAAATTAAATCATATTGAAAATCCTTTATAAATGTATCTTTTTTAGATTTATTTGAATAAAATTCAAAATCTATTAAATATAAATTTTTATCTTTGTCATAAATAAAATCTTTAATATTATGTGATCTTAAATAAATTTTATTTGTTTTTAGCCATCGATCAATTTTTAAAATGTCTTTAATAATATTTTTTATTTTAAAATTATTATCATTATTATCTAAAATTTCTTTAATTGTTGGGCCAGTTAAATATTTATATTTTAGAAATTTTTTTTTTTTATTTATTAAAAATACTTTTGGAATGAAGAAACATTTTTTTTTATTAAGTATTTCTAAAGCATTGACTTCATTAAAAAACCTTGTGTCTCTCTCGTTTTCAGAATAATTGAAAGATTTTCTGTCATAAATTTTAAAAAAAAAATTTTTTTTTTTTTTAAATCTAGTTCCTTTTCTAGTTATTTTTGAATTTAAAAAATTTTGTTTGTTTAAGTATCTAATTTTTTCCAAGGTATATTGCCCTTATTTTTTTTTGCGTATATTGTGTGTAGCAGTAAAAATTAAAACTTTTGAATATTTTCAATTTTCTTATAATTTCTTGTAATTTTTTTGGATCAAAATCTCTTACTTTTTCGTCAAACTCGTAACAATATTCAATATAGGCTTTCCTCTTGGTTAAATTTGAAAGCTTTTTGAAAAAATTTATTAAATTTTTGTATTCTTTATTATACAAATTATTATTTCTTATAATTTTCCAAGTGTCATGGTTTCTGTTACCATGAAAATGGTGACCAACTGATAAGCAAGTTACCGTATCGAATTTTCTTGATATTTTAAATTTTCTAATGTCTTTTTTAATTAGTTTAATATTCTTTGCACAACTCCAATTTTTGGTTAAAATTTTAGCGACTTTAAGTCTAGAGTCCTGAATATCTATTCCAGTAATGTCATTACATTTTTTTTTAAATGCCTCAATTAAAAAAAAACCTTCGCTACACCCAATATCTAAATAACTTTTATAATAATTTTTTATTTTTAATTTTTTTATTTTGATTGTGCTATCAATTATATTAATATCACATTTCTTTTTAATTAATGTTCCGTCCTTAAATTGAATACTTTGATATCTTGTTTTTAAAAATATAATAAAAATAAAATCTTGAATTTTTAAATTTAACGGCTTTTTATAAATAATAAGCTCAAAAATTGAGAAAAATAGAGCTTTTATCTCAAATTTTAATTTATTAATTAACATTTTTTTACCACGGCTATAAATGACCTATTATGTGGTTTCGCATTATGATTTGCATCAGCTTTGTTGTATGAATTTATAAAATCATATCTATTTTGATAAATTTTATGAAACAATTTCCTGCTGTGAAAATTTATTTTATGAGGAAGTGTTAAAGGATCAAGAAATGATTTCAAAATTTTTATTATAATCATAATTCTATTTGTAATCTTTTTCTAATTGTTCAACAATTTTTTTTGGAACATTTACTTTTTCATCATAATTAAAAAACTTACTTAAATATTTTTCTCTTTCAAGATCTGAAAATTTAAAATTTAAAATATCATTTAATTCTTTTGATCTAAATTCGTCAGTGCTCGTGATTTTTGCAACATTGTTCCACATAAAATATTCGTAGGAAAAAAAATCTAAGTATTTTTCATTATCATATTTAAAAAAATTATGATTTAAAATTATAGTCTTATTTTTAAAATAAATAGATTCTCCTGATATAGTCGATAAAGGAGAAAATACTGTATTAGAAATATACAGTAGTTCATAAATAGTTGGTTTCAATATTTCCTCATCATATAAAACTAAATCACAATATTTAATATAATTTTCATCAATTAACCTTTTAGATCTTGATTTTACAATTAAGTAAATATCATTTTTTTTACAGTATTCATAAATTTTATGTAAAATATTCAATTCTGTATTATAAAATTTACATATAATTTTATAAAAAAATTTTTTAAAATTATAAAATTTACTATCTGGATCAGGCCAATTAAAAAAATATTCTGCAAGTAATTTAGTAAATTTTGAAGAAAAATCATATAAGTTTACAGGTCCCCATGGCAAAAATAAAAAAATTTTTTTATCTTCTAAGTTATATTTTTGTAAAATTTTATTTCTATTAAAAATTATTTCATTATTAAATTGATGATTACCATAACATTTTAATGTTTGGTTAGAGTCAATTGAATAATCATATTTTTTTTTCCAATATTCACTGTAGAAAAATATATAATCAATTTTCGAAAAATTTTTTGAATAATGAAATATATCCATACCATTTTGTAATAATACCCATTTGCAGTTTGATTTTTCTTTACCAAAACTTACTGATGCAGGTAAATGCAAAGTTATCATGTAATCAATTTTTTCACTCTTTAAAATCTGAAAAATTTTATTTTGATCAAATATAATTCTTTTAAAAATCTTGCCGTTTTCATTTTGAAATGTATCTAAAGTTGGAAATTCCCTCCATTTCCCTTCCATACGATTTATAGAATAATCAAAAATTAAAAATATATTGTGGTTTCTGGTTAATAAAACAGAAATTATATCTTTGTAAAATTTTAAGCTCATTCTTTTATTAATGAAGAAAGCTACGTTCATAATTTTTTAAAATTCGTTAATTTAAAATGAATGACAACCTGAGACAAATTTTTTATTGAATGTGTTCCAAAAAACTTCCATCCCGTCTCCATTATCACAATTCATTATCCATGAAAAACCTTTAAATTCCTTATTTGAATTTTTATGTAATTTAGAGAAATAAATAATTTTATAGTCATCATGTTTAAAGTTTAATGTAATTTTTTTTGAGAAATTTTTGCCATAAAATATAATTTGAGCTTTAGAATTTGATTTTTTCTTATAATGATTAATTTTTCTAATTGATATAATTGTTTCAGTTGAATTATTGGACAAAAACGAACCCCAATGCGTGAACTTTTGGGGGACATTTATACTTTTAAAACCAAGTGCAATATCAGTATCAAGATCATTTTTGTTATCATTTCCGTAGATAAATGAGGTATTTATCCTAGCAGGTATTTTGTTTTGTTTGGCACTAAAAAAACCAAATTCTTCTTTTTGATTTTTAACAGTATATTCAAAAAAATCTTTATGTGGCTCTATTATAAACTTGTCACCTTTAAGAAAAATCTTCTTTTTTTTATCATACACGTAATGAGTTGCATTGATTTTACTTTTTAGATTTGTAGGAAAAACTCTTAATTTTAAACTTAATTCTTTTGGTTTTACGTATGGCAAATATGACATGTGATCAACTTTAGAATTATTATATTTATTTGAAATATAATCTTTTAAATTTTTTTGAACTGCAAAAGAGTGGGTAACTTCGTAATGATGTTTGTTAATATGATAATTTCCACATACCATTCTTGTAAAGATATTATTATTCACAATTTTAATTTTACAATACTTTGTGTTTAAAAGAATATTTTCTGAAAAAAAATCTTTAAGATAAAATATTTTATTTTCAAATGGAGTTAATAAAATATTATTAATTTTTTTAATTTTAATTATTTGATTTAATTTATTGAATAATTTTATTTCAATAACATTTTTTTTTTTTAAATCATTAGAATTAAAAGTTGAAAAAAAGGGAGTTATAGAATTTTTTTTAAATTTAATTGAAAAATTCGATTCTTCAATTCCATTCTGAAAATTTTTCATTTCAGTGTTTGACAAAATCCTTCCTGTTGCGTGCACTCCTGAAATAAGTTTTTTTGGAGAAATATAAAAACCAGTAACTCCTGGAAATGGATAACCCAGGTTACTTGAAGAAATAAATTCAACCTCAACCATACCTTTAAATTTATTTCCAACAATTTTTGTTAAAAAGAACTCGTTATGATTTTTAGCTATATATGTTTCATAAAAATTTACAAAATTCCCTTTTTCATCATAAAATCTCAGATTCATTTTTAAATCAAAAATTTTGTTTTTAAGCTTCCAATAATTGATAAAAGATAAACAAAAATCTGATCCTTTATCTATGTCTAATGGATAGATTGTTGAACTCCGATTTGAGTACCATTTTTTTCTTAACTCAAAATCTTTCTTTAATGTTCTCATAAATTAATTTTTTACTAAATAGATTGGTTTGAAATCTAATTCAATTCTATTAATTTTTAAATTATTTTCTTTTATAAATTTATTTGTAGCAACAGTCGCTCCTTCTACTGTTCCATAATCGTCAATTAATATTACTCCTCCTTTTTCTACTTTTTTATACAAAATATTTAATGCATAGTATGTGGGATCATAAGTATCTAAATCCAGATGTAGAAAAGATATTTTTTTTATATATTTTGTTGATACTTTTTTAAGAGTCTTAAATATATTTCCCTCTACTAATTTAACATTTTTAAATTTTTTTCTATGTAGTATTTTATTTAATTCGTTTTTTTTAATACTTTGGCCTGCAATTGAAGACCACTTATCAATAAATTTTTTATCAGAATGAAAATTACTATTTGGGAACTTTGCAAAAGTATCAAAACCAAAAAAATTTTTATTTTTATTTTTAAAAAGTGAATTATATGTAAGAAATCTTATTAGACTATTTCCTTTAAAAACTCCACATTCAACTACCGAACCTTTTAAATTTTTTGTCATTTTAAATATTTCATAATGATAGATAAATTTTTTTAATCTTGAAGGATCAGAGTGCCAAATAAAATTATTTTCCATTAACCAACTTTTCTTCATAGAATTATTTCTTCCATTTTGCTATGTTTAGTTTTTTTTTATATAAATAATTTCTAACATCATATAATGCGGTTCCTAAAAAATTGAGCAAATTAGCCGTTGCAACCGCGTCAATTCTATTGTTCGTAAGACATTTATAAAAGTGTTCTTTTTTTCCAAGACCACCACTTACAATTAATGGTTTGGTTATTTTTTTCAAATTTGAAATAATTTTTTCATCTATTCCAAAACCAGTTCCATCTCTGTCAATTGAATTTATCAATATTTCACCAACTGGTTGTTTATCTAAGAATTCAAAATATTTTTCTAACTTTATTTTGGAATTTAAAAATCCATCTTTAAAAAAAACTTCTAAATACCCCTTTTGATTTTTTTTTACATCTACACACGCAACGATACTTTGTCTCCCATAAATTTTAGATATTTTTTTGATTAATGTCGAATTGTCTTTAATTGAAGTATTAAAAATTATTTTATCAGCACCCGATCTAAATAATAATTTAGCATCTGCAATATTTTTTATTCCACCACCTGCTGATATAGGAATAAAGGAGTTCTTTGAAATTTCTTTTAAAGCTTTAGCTAAACTAATAATATCTTTTTTTGTTCTATCAATATTGAATATCATAAGTTCATCTACTGAAAATATTAACTTATTTAAATAAAAATTTTTTTTTATCCACTCAAGGTCACCTATTTTTTGTAAATTAAAATTTCTACTTAAATAAAAATTACCATTTGAAAATAATAAATTAAAAATAATTCTTTTTGCAATTTTCATGACTTTATAAATTTTTTAATTATTTCTAATCCATTTTCCTGACTCTTTTCTGGATGAAACTGTGTAGCAAAAATATTTTTAAATTCAAATATTGATATGAATTTTTCACTATGGTTTGTAATACAATGATTTCCATTTTTCGCATTTTTAATTGCATAAGAATGATTAAAATAATAATGATAATTATATGCGTCTGAGTTAAGTAATTTTAATTTTTTATTTTGCTTAATTCTATTAAATCCAATGTGGGGAATTCTAAAATTTTTTTTGGTTATTAACTTTTCAACTTTCCCTTTAATAGCACCAAATCCAAAAGACTTTTTATCTTCATAACCTACCTCTGCTAAAATTTGCATACCCAAGCAAATTCCAAATATTTTTTTTTCACTATCTATATGTTTTTTTATAACTTCATAAATTTTCAAATTTTTCAAAGATGATATTGCGTTTGAAAAAGATCCTACTCCTGGTAAAAAAATAATATCTGCTTTAGTTATTTCATCTGATTTATAAGAAATGGTAGATTCGTAACCTATAAAATTAATGGCTCTGTATAATGATAAAATATTTCCAGCTCCATAATCAACAATAATAATTTTTTTTTTCAATTGATTTCCTTTTTAAGGACCCATTGATCATTTTGTTTTTTTAAAATTTCTTTATTTGCCCATTTATCTAAGATCTTATGAAATTTTTTTTTACTTAATTCAAAATATTGTAAATACTCATTCTCATATTCTCTAGGATATTTACCATCGTAAAGTTTTACTAAAGTTAATGCCTGATCTCTTCCCATGGCCCCTCTTCTAACCTCTATACAAGCGTCAGCTGATGTTCTGCCAAAACCGAATTTCAAAAACATCATGTAAGTATGAAGGGCAACAAGAGCTTGGTCATTTTGTGCAAAATTTGTAAAAGTTCCACTATTGTTGCTATCAGACTCTTTTAATCCACAATATTTTTTTGCAAAAACATAATTTTTATATGAATCCCAGTTTTCGTATGATGACCAATGTGTTAGGTCTAGATCTTTTAAAGCGGAAGCATCTTTTTTTTCAAATTTAAAAAAACTTAAATTCTCATTTTTTAATTTCAATTTTTTAACTAATTTATCAAAATAATTTTCTGTATAAATTTCTTTTTGATAATCAATGTTAAATATATGATTTTTTTTTGTTCTTGATTGTCCACCATATTCCAGTTCTCCATCCTCTCCATAAAAGACTAATTTTAAGTCAAATTTTAAAGCCACACTTACTACGGCGGTATGAACTGCTGTTAGCCATCCGTAATATGGTAGTCCAGCAAACTCAAATCCTACTCGATTGAACTTTTTTAACAACTTGTAGTCCGGATTTAATGATATGTGATTAAATCCACATTTAATAAAATTTTCTAAGTTTTCGTTTCCTATTTTTGTAGGAAGGTGAGGAGTTACGGTTACACATAAAGGTCTCATCTTATACTTATATTTTAGTTGATGTGCAACATATGAACTATCTTTTCCCCCACTCACTGGGACCAAACAATCAAATTCATTTTTTTTATTTTTTTGCTTGTGTTTATTTAAAAGTTTTTTAAGTTTTGTTTGTCTCTCCTTCCAATTAATCTTTTTTTTCTTTTCACTCCATTGACAAGCGCTACAAATTCCCTTTTTATCAAAAGTTAATCTGGGTCTTGTTGATATCATCACACATTTTTTGCATCTAAAAATTTTATTAATCATTTTTTTTTTCAATTAAATATTGATCATTTATATACAAAAATTTTAAATCTGAATTTATGAACGTTTGTAATACTTCCTTGATAGTTGATGCAATTGGATAACCATGGAGATTTAAACTAGTATTTAATAAAGCTGGAATTTTTTTTTTCTTATAAAATTCCATTATTAGTTGATAATAATTTTTATTTGAATTTTTTTCTAATATTTGTGGTCTAACTGATTTATCATATCTATGAGTGCCTGCTTCTATAAAATGATGTTTATTTTCAATTGTATCATAACCAATCGTCATATATTCACTATTAATATTTTTTTTATTGCTTAAATATTTCTTGTGCTTTTCTTTTAAAATTGAGAGAGCAAAAGGCATCCAAAAATCTCTGTTTTTGATTAGTTCATTTATTTTTTGAACAATTTTTAAATTTGATGGATCAGCTAAAATACTTCTATTACCAAGCGCTCTAGCCCCAAACTCTTCTCTCCCTCTTGCTACAGCCACAACATTACCTTTAGATAATAAATTGGCTATATTTTTTGGTAAATAATTAGTTTTAATTTTCAAATTTTTTTTTTTTAATATAATTTAAAAATTTTTTCTCACCAAAGTCATCAAAAAGGTCTCTTCCAAGGTAAATATTATTAAGCGGTTTAGAATTAAATCCACTTTCTAAAAAACAACCTCCCATAGAAAGAGACTCATCTCCGCCTGAAGGTTGTACAATTAAATTTTTTACAAAAGGTAAATCTTTAATTATTTTGTTCATTTTAATATTCATCGAAACTCCACCAGATAAATAAAAGTTTTTTACTTTATATTTTTTATAAATATTTAAAAAAAGTTTTTTTACAAGCTCTTCAACAAAAATTTGAACACCACCCGCAATGTTGTCAAATCTTTCACCAGCGGTACTCTCAATTAAATGTTTGTATAAATCTTTTGGCCTTAATTTATGTATGATCTTGGTACCTTTAACCTGCAAAAGATTTTTATAAACTTTTTCATATACATTAACTGAATATTTATTTTTCGCATATGGTGCCAATCCCATTACCTTATACTCATGCTCATCTGGCCTCATTTTAAGCAATAAAGTAGTTAATTTATAAGCTCTCGCTATATCACACTGTGAGCTTTCAGATACCTTTCTTATTTTTTTTCTTTTATCAACTATCCAAACAGTTTGATTTAAGCCGTCACCTTCACTATCTAGAGTTATAATTGCAGAATTTTTTAATCTTTTTTTAGCTGAAAAATAAGCATAAGCAACATGACAACTATGATGATCATAAAATTTAATATTTTTAATACTGCCTTTGCTTTGTTTAAATAAAAAATCTGATTGTAGCTCTCTATTTTTCTTAAAATCAAAATTATATTTTTCAGATATTTTTTTTAATGGCAGGTAAAGATCTTGGTTATTTCTTTTATCTTTTTTAAGCTTATTGATATAATTTTTTATCGAAAGTTTTCTAATTTTTTTTCCATAATATTTTTCTCCAAAATAATCATGAAAATCTTTAATTGTAAAATAATGACTAACAGGATATTTTAAATTAAAAATTGGTAGCTTCTGTGTTGTAAAAATTGCTTTATCAATTTTTATTGATTTTTTATTCGCAAAATCAATACAATAATCAATTGATTTTTTTGGATATCCAAAGAAATTCTTTTTATTTGTTAATCTTTCCTCTTGTATACAAAGTAAAATTTCTCCTTTGTGCATGAGGCTTGCGCTAGCATTATGACTGACATTAATACCTAAAATAGTTTTTTTATATTTGTTTTTGGTCATTTAGCAATTTTGATAACTTCTATATTATTTAAGATAATGTAAATCCACCGTCTACAATAATGTTTTGTCCAGTAATATAGCTAGAGTCTTCACTAGATAGGAATTTAATACAACCAACTACATCCTTTGTACTACACATTCTTTTCATAGGAGTTTTTTTAATATATTTCTTTATAAATATTTTGGGCTGATTTCTTTTTATACCTCCTGGAGAGATTGCGTTAACTCTTATTTTTGGGGCCAGATATGTTGCCAGCCATTTTGTTAAATTTAATAAACCACCTTTTGAAACACTGTAAGACAATATACTTTGTACTTTTGTATTTTTATACATATCCCAATCAGGATAAGAAGTTGCATATATTGAGGAAATATTAATTATAGATGGATTATATGATCTTTCTAAATTACTTTTAAACTTACAAATCAAATCAAAGATACTTGTTAAATTTGTCTCCATAAATTTATCCCATATTTTTGGATTTTGTTTGTCAATATCTGTTACATTTTCTCCAAAAAAATCGGAAACAATTCCTGCACAATTAATCAGAATATCAATTTTTTTATATTTTTTTTTTATTTTTTGAGAAACTATATTTCTATCTTTTCTATTCTCTAAATCACAAATATAATGATCTACATTTTTGTGAGTTTTAATTTCATATTTATCTATTGATATAATTTTATTTTTCTTTTTTAGCTCTCTTGTAATAGCGCTGCCTATTAAACCTTTGCTACCAGTTAAAACTATATATTTATTTTTTAATTCCATATAATTTATTTAAAAATTCTGCATATTTTATATCTTCTATAGTATCAATATCAATTGAACGTCTTTTATCTACTTTAAAACCAATTACATTTTTTGAATAAAAGTTATTAGATTTTAAAATATAATTTGGATCAGAAATAAATGCAAATGTTGTTAAATTGTAAGTTTTTAGACTGTCTTGGCGTCTAAAAATTTTTTTTTTTGGTTTAGAAAAAATTACTATCTCATTATTTTTTTTCATTTTAAATATGTTAAAATACGGGCTTCTGTCTGACTCTGAAACAGCTACAAGAAGATTGGGTTTACTCTTTATAAAAATTGATATCATTTTGTCTAAATCTTTACTTGTTCTTAAAGGAGAGGTGCATGGCACTGATAAAAAAATATCTGGTAAATCATTATTTTTTTTTAAGAATTTTATAGCATGTTTCCAAGATAAATATTCTGGACTTAAATCTGTGGAGAGTTTTTTGGGTCGCATAAATGGAACTATTGCACCTGCTTTTTTTGCTTCATTAGCAATTTTTGTTGAGTCTGTTGATATAAAGCTTTTATTAATATATTTACTTTTTACACAGTCTTTGATTGCCCAAGAAATGAGGGGTTTATTTTTAAATTTTTTTAAATTTTTATTACGTATTCCTTTTGAACCTCCTCTTGCAAAAGTAAAAGAGTAAATTTTCATAAATATTTTTTTTGTATCATTAATGTATTCTTAAATTTAGATAAGTATTTATAAATTTTTAAAATATCATTTTTCTTTACGTCATAAGCACTTGGAAGGCTAATTGAATTATTAAATAATTTTAATGAAACAGGAAACTTATCTTTTTTATTTATATATTTTTTATAAGGCTTCATTAAATGCATTGGGTAAAAAATTTGTCTTGCCTCTATGCCATAGAAATTTAACTCTTTAATAATTCTGTTTTTAAATTTTAAAAATTCTTTGTTTAATTTGATTGTATAAAGCCAATATGAATTACTTACAGGTCCATATTCTCCTGGTAAGGTTAAAAAGTCTAATTTAGATAATTTAGTATTGTAATTTTTTACCAGTTTCATTTTATTATTTAGGAACCATTTAATTCTCTCTATTTGTGCACAACCTATTGCACTTTGTATATTTGTTAATCTAAAATTAAATCCAACTTCCTCATGCCAATACTTTAAATTTTTTGACATTCCATGATCTCTTAATATTTCAGCTCTCTCTTTATGAATTTTAGATTTAAAACAAATCATACCCCCTTCACCAGTGGTTATAAGTTTATTGCCAAAAAAACTGAATGTTGAAATATCTCCAAAATGTCCAACATGTTTGTTTTTGTAATAAGAGCCTAAAGCCTCTGCGCAATCTTCAATAATTTTAATTTTTCTTTTTTTTGCAATATTTATTATTTTGGTCATGTTTGATGGATGACCATACAAATGAACAACTATGATTGCTTTTGTTTTTTTTGTAATTTTTTTCTGAATCAATGTCTCATCTATACAATAAGTATTTTCATTTACATCAACAAAAACTGGTTTTGCACCTGCATGAATGACTGCATTTATGGGTGATGCAAAAGTTAAATTCGGAACTATAACCTCATCTCCATATTTTACGTCAAGAGTTTTTAATGCTAATTGCAAAGCAGTTGTTCCACTTGAGACTGCTAAGCAATTTTTAATTTTTACATATTTTGAAAATTTTTTTTCAAATATTTTTACAAATTTTCCAGTTGAAGATATCCAGCCTGTGTTAATACATTCATTAAGGTATTTAATTTCATTTCCGTCTAAATTTGGTTTAGCTAAAGAAATTTGAGTTTTATTTTGTACATATGAAACTAATTGTTTATTTTTATTTACTAAAGGTATTAATCTAATTCTAGAACTGAAGGATTTTGCTATTTTTGACTTATTGGTTTTATAGTTTAAAGAAAAAAAATTCTTATTTACAAAATTAATTACTTTATCATTTAAGGAATATTTCTTAATTAAACCTCTTCTTATATCCCCGTCTGTTAATATACCTTTAAGAATTTTATTCTCATCCACAACAAAGCAAGCTCCTAAAGAATTTGAGTTTATAACTTTTAAAGCCTTATCTATTTTATCGTTTTCTTTAACTGTGATATCTTTTAATATATTCATCGATTGAGTTTTTTTTCCACGATATTAAGTAAACCAGTATAATCTTTGCCTGAAACATTATAAACTTCGATTGTAATAAAATCGGTATTTTTTTTAAAATGTTTCCAAAACCATGCATTTTTAGAAAATTTCTGATTTGAATCTGTTATTCCATCATTGTCGCTCAAATGATATGCATTAATATATTTTTTCAGTGATCTATGAGCTTTCTGTAAATCAAACTTAAGTGTTTTAGATGAAACTTTTAAATGAGCAACATCCAAAAGTAATCCAACATTATTATTTTCTTTAGATAATTTATTAAAAAATGAAATTATTTCATTAGGTGTAGTAAGCAAAAAAGGATTACTTTTAAATCTCTTTAAATTTATTTTAGATATTACATTATTTTCAATAAATAATTTTATACCATGTCTTTTAGCGAATTTACTAAGTTCCGTAACTCTTTTCAAAAAAATATTTAAAGCCTCTTGTTTTGTTATCAACATACCACTATTAATTTGTTTTCCTAAATCTCTGAAATTAGGATCAATTCTAAAACCCGCATGAAAACTATAAAATTTAGAACCTATTTTTTTAGAGTTAATTATATTTTTTTTAATAAAATTTATACTTTTAGAACTTATCACATTGTTTTTTGAAGATAGATTTAAAACAAATGGTTTTTTTGGTGGAGGAAAATAATTATGAATTTGAGTATTGTGTTTATAAGAATTAATTTTTTTTGTAAAGTTTTTTATAAATTTGCCACCAGAAAATTCTATGTTTTTAAAACCTTTTGATTTTAAATATTTATAAGCTTCTGTTCCTTTTTTTTTATTAAATCCACCTGTTGAAATAAAAATCATGAAATTATTTAATTTTTTTTTTTGTTAATTTTGTGGCTCTTCTTTTTATTATTTTGGCTGGGATACCTACATAAGTAGCTGGGGTAAGAATACTTTTTGTAACTACGGATCCAGCTCCAATAACTGTATTACTACATATTTTTATACCTGGCAAAATTTTGCTACCCATCCCAATTAAAACTTTATTACCTATTTTTACTCTTCCACCTATTATACTTTTTGGCGCAATATGGTTATTATTTCCGATCAACACTTCGTGTTCAATTAACGAACCCGAATTTATGATATTATTGTTTCCGATTTTAGCCGAGGTTCCAATAAATGCTTTTTTATTAATGAAATTTGCATCTCCAATTTTAGAATATTTTGAAATTGAAGATGTAATTGAAATTAGATTTGGAGTATTAATTTTTTTCTTTTTTAAAATATTATAAATTTTACTCCTAATTTCATTATCACCAATCGCTATAAATATTACTTTATTTTTGATTGATTCTATTTTTTTGAAATTTCCAAAGATTAAATTTCCAAGAATTTTTTCTTTTTTATTTACGTCGAAATTTTCATCTAAAATTATTTTTTTATTGGAGGGAAAATTTTCCCCAAGTATCTCTAAAATTGGTCTCGCATGTCCTCCAGCACCTAGTATAACTAAATTTTTATTTTTTTTCAAAATCAGAAACCTTTATAAAACTTCCTTTGATAACTCTTTTTTTTATTTTTTTTCCAATAACTGCTTCAATTTTATTACCCAACAAACCTGTTCCAGGTCTTATACTGGTTATGTCTTTATCACGAACAATATGACCCATATATAAATTTGTTTTATAAATTAAACTTTTTCTAGAAATATTTTTCATAGATATTTCTTCCTTTTGTACTTTTTTTAATTTTGATCCTAAGATTTTTTCAGTTCGTCTTATATCATTAACTAAACTTTTTAATTCGTTAGTTGTTATGGACGCAAAATGATCTGGGCCTTTCATCTTTTTATTCAATGTAAAATGCTTCTCAATTATTTTCGCACCATATGCAATCGAAGTTATACAAGCTAAATTACCTATGCTGTGATCAGAATATCCCACTATACATTTGTATTTTTCCTTCAATGTTATTAAATTCCTAATATTTATTGACTTATCTGAGCAAGGATAATTAGACGTACAATGTAATAAAGAAAAGTTTTTTTTATTTTTGTATATTTTAGTAACTTGATTTATTTCATCAATTGTGGACATCCCAGTAGAAATTATTACGTGTTTACCTGTTTTGGATAAAAATTTATGCATTTGATGGTCAACGATATCTGCTGAAGCAGTTTTAAATATTTTTACCCCTAATCTATTTAAAAATTTTGCACTCTCAAGGTCGTACGCTGTAGATATAAAGTCAATTTTTTTTTTATGACAATATTTTTTAAGAAATAAATGATCTTTTTCTTTAAGCTCTAATCTTTTTAACATTTCAAAATGAGTTTCTTTTTTTTTTTCAGATTTCTTTTGATAATCTACTTTGGGTGTATTTTTTTTTGCCAATCTCTCAGCTTTAAATGTTTGAAACTTTACTGCATTAGCGCCAGCGGATTTTGCTTCGTCAATTAATTGCTTTGCTATACTCATTGACCCATTGTGATTTACTCCAATTTCTGCGATTATGTAACATTTTTCAAATCTTGCAGCCATTAAAACAATTTTTTATTATAAATTAATTTAGCAAGCTCGAAGTCAATTCTGTAATCTATGTCAATTGATCTTTGAATAGGCATTTTGTACAATTTAATCTTTCCCTTGAAAAAAGATTTAATTTTTTTAAGTTTTTTAATATTAGATATATATATTCCACCATTAGGACGAAAACATTTTTCAAAAAATTGGCTTCTAGTATTTCCAACCAAATATGGAGTATTTTTTATAAAGTAACTTGCATATTTATTTTTTTTTTCCACAAAAGCTAATTCGGGAGGAAAATTGTATTTGCAAGCACTTATAACTGTAAATGTTTTTTTAAAAATATTAAATGCCTTTTGAATATCTTTAGAATTTCTAAACGGACATGATGGAAGCATTAGCGCAACATTGTCAAAATTTTCATAACTTTTTGAAGTTATAATATTTTGAACAACTTCAATTGCCTTAACTTTTCCTCCAGCTAAGTATTTAGGTCTATTTAAAAAATTTACTGATTTATATTTTTTATTTAAATTTAATATTTTTTCATCATCTGTGCTTACGACGATTTGATTAAATTTTTTTGATTTTATCGCAGCTAGAATTGTAAATTCTATTAATTTAATTTTTTTAATTTTTAGAACATTCTTATTTTTTAATCTTTTAGAATTTTTTCTTGCGATTATAATTCCTAAATTCTTCATAACTTTATTTTTTTAAAGTAATTTTTTCTTAGATACTTCTTAGAATCTCTTCTTAATTTTTTTACAAATTTATTTATTTGACTGTGATGTTTGGCACTTAGAGGAGTTAGAGGTAATCTTTCATGTCTTTTCATAAAACCACATATTTCAAGACATGATTTTATAAACATATGCCACCCATAAATACTAGCCATTTCAAAAAAAGGTGTTTCAATTTTTTCTTTTAAAATTTTTAAAAATTTTCTGTCGTTTTGTTTTAATTTTTCTAAAAAATCAAAAGACAATCTTGGATCAATTAATTCAATCCCAACTAGCCAAGAGTGACAACCTAATTTGCTAAATTTATGCCACACAGACATACCCCCGCCTGAACGTATTATTCTTACTTTATTTTTTGTTTTTTTTATTAATTGAATTGTAAAATTACTTCTCTTAGCATCGTCTTTTATTGAGACAAAATTACTTAAAGAGCATATTTTATCTGTGAGGCCTATATTATAATCTATAACTGGAGGTTTAGTGCCATGACCGTTCATCATCATTTGTAAATGTAATAACAATGGTAATTTGGTATGCTTATTCAAATACCTAAAATGTGATAGGACTTGTTCATCGTTATAATATTTTTCACCTAGAATAACGCTAAAAATATCAATACCACAGTTTGCAAGTTTATTGATTCTTTTAATTGTTTCTTTGCTTGAGCCCTCAAATCGCTCAGCACCTATAAATATAGTATCAGTAAAATTTTTTTTTAAATAATTTGCTATTCTAAGATTTAATTGATGTATTTCATTGTCGCTCAATAACCCTAATCGACTGTTATATAACATTAAATAAAAAATCCTCACATTACTTGCATAATAATATTTCAAATTTTTAAACAAAGTTTGATAATCAACACCACCATTTTTTAAAAAAGGAGTGATAATAGAAAAAACTGGACCATGTATCTTTTTTTTTAACTTATCTATTTTCATTTAAATAACTTGTATTCCATTATTGAATAAAAGCAAACATGCAAAATAATAAAGATGAATAATAATTTTCTTAAAAAAAAAATTATATATATTTTAAAATTTAAAGCAAAATGGTTAAAAGTATAAAAATAATATATTTTTTTACTTCTATTGTTTTTAATTTATTATAAAAATATTTGTAATTTATATATTTCCATTTATACAAGTTAGAATATTCATTTTAAGTAATTTTTTATAACATCTAAATCATGAACAAAAAAATAATGTATATTTCATCACATACAAAATATGGTTTTGAAAAAAATGATTTATACTTTGTCAAATATTTAAAAACAAAGCTTGATATTAATTTTTTTGCTATGTCAGACAATGGTATTTCTGGAAATTATACATACAACAAAAAATATAAGAGAGACAAAGATTTTTTGCTAATTAATACTATTTGGGTAAAGTCTAGATGGGAAATATTTTATAATATTCTTAAACACGACATTATAATCATATCGAGTCTTGATGGAGCGTCTAATTATGCTGTATTTTGTAAAAAGCTAAATAAAAAAGTTATTATTATTGATAGTTTTTTTAATCAAGATTACGATTTAAAGATTTTTGCAGACCTTATTATTTTTAAAGGTAAAAATGCTCAAAAAACTTTCTCGAGATTATCCAAAAAAAAAATTAATTATGAGATTTGTGGGTGTATACAATCGATATTTATTAAAAAAAATAGAATTTCAAAAAAAGAATTTTTTAAAAAGTATAAACTTAAATATAAAAAAAATTTTGTTTTTTTTCCTCATGGTCCACAATATCTTACTGATAAGTTCTATACAAATAGTTTTTTAGATATAGTTAATGTTATAAAAAAAAATAAATATAATTTATTGATACACCCACACCCAACATTTTTTAACAGGATTAAAAATAAAAAATTTAAGAATAATAGAATTAGACAAATTATTAATGAACATAAAATAGATACTAAAGACCTTTATAATTCAATAAATTATGCTGAAGCCGGAATTACTATATCTTCAAATACGTTTCAACAAGTAAACCTTATGAATAAACCAATTATTTTTGTAAATAGACAAAAATTCTTTGCAATAAATAAAAAATTAATAAAAGATATAAATAATCAAAAAATTAAGGTTTATAAATATAACATAGATAATAAATTAAAAACTTTTGAGAAACACTCCGAAATGATTATAACACAATTAAGGAAAGATCATATCAGATATTATGGAGTAGATGTTTCAACAAAAAATTTAAGTTACTATATAAATAATATAAGCAAATTAAAACAAGAGTTTAAAATTAATAATAGTTTTAAAAAAAATATTTCAAGATTTACTGATTTAGATTGCTATTCAAAATCTGCTGATACTATTTATAAATTTATTGAAAAAAGTAGAATAATTAAAAAACGTCCTTTAAAATTTTATTACTATAAGATTTTATTAAAAATAATTATTCAAATTTATTTCACAAAACTATTGATTTTTAGGCCATGAGCTATCGTCACAACCATTGCCTCCGACTGTGTGTCTAATTTTCCATTTTCCACCGACTTTTTTCCAAATATTTGGGCTCATTTCCCTGTAAAAGTCAATAACCTCATTAAAGTGTTTTCTTGAAATATTTACGTATTTTAAAAAATTTTTGATATCTCTCTCGGGTAACTCATTATCGAATTGCTCTACTAATGAGACGCCTTCTTCTCTTAATAGATGACCATCTCTTATTTCATGAGCAGCGTCAGAAGACGCTCGACCTAGGCCAAACTTTATATAGCCCATTAACCAATGTACTCCATCAGTTGAATCATCTAGACTTGCATATCTGGAGTAAGTTCCCTCCGATCTTCCACTTTTTGGAACGAAACCTGTATATTTAGCAGCGTAATAATAATTTTCTTGAGGAACCCATTTTTTATAGTACGACATCCAGTGCATTTGACAACCTACTCGATTAATATCATTTATTTTTGGCGCTCTGTAAAAATCTAGACTTCTATTATTAACTTCTTTTTTTGTTAAATAGCCATAATCAACTGCATATTTTAATAATTTGTCTATGTTTACACCCTTGTGATAATTTGAATCCCAGTCCTCAATACTTTCATATGGTTTATTTTTAGCTTTAATGCTGCCCCCATATTCAACGGGTCCGCACTCACCATAAAACATCAAGGGAATTTTAAATTTAATAGATAAATGAAATGCATATGCTTTCTGCCCATGAACAAATGGAAGAAAATTATCTGCAACTAAGTCAAAACCCATTAAGGAGAGTTTTCTATGTATCAAACCATCATGAAAAAAACTTAAGTTATCAAATCCAGAATCCTTAAAATCTTTAAAATTTTTCCAACCAATAGAAGTATACTCAAATGGAGCCCATGTTACACATAGAGGGTGCATATTATACTTATGTTTTAATACATGGGCTACATAAGCACTATCTTTACCTCCACTCCCGGGAACTATTACATCATAATTTCCATTTCTAGATCTAAATTTATTGCATAGATTTTGTAACTCTCTTTCTCTTTTATCCCAATCAATTTTCTTTTTTTCCTCAACATAATTACAGGCACTACAAATCCCGTTTTCATCAAAAATAATTCTTGGTCTTTGATTTGAAATCACACACTTTTTACAAAATTGAACTTTTTTTCTTTTTTTAAGAAGTTCATAATCAAGAGTAAATTTTTTTTTTAATTTTATAAATTTTTTAGACATTTTATTAATTTTAATCCATGTTCGTAACTTAGTTCTGGATGAAACTGAGTTCCTAAAATATTTTCTTTTTTGAACACTGAGTGAAAATTGATTTTTTCATAATTTGTAGAAGCCAATGAAATTGAAGTATCTATACCATTAACACAATAAGAATGATTAAAAAAATATTTTTTTTTTTCGAATAATGGAATTTTAATATTTTTACTGTCTTTTTTTGTGCGAAGATAATTCATTCCAATATGTGGGATCTTTAAATTTTTATCTAAAGATTTCAAATTTACTACCTCACCCTTTAAAATTCCAAGTCCATCTGTAGTTACAATTTCATAGCTTTTCGAAAATAGTAGCTGCATTCCCAAGCATATACCTAAAAAAGGTTTCTTTTTGTCTATAAATTTCTTAATTGAGTATGTAAATTTTTTTTTATTAAGTCTATACATTGCTTTGTGGAAAGAACCAACACCTGGAAGAATTAATGCGTTACAACTATCTAAATATTCCGGACTGTTTATGATTCTTGTTTCAAATCCCAGTTTAATAGTAGCTTTTTGAATGCTAAATATATTATTTAATTTAAGATCTATAATACCAACAATCATTTTTTTTCCACTTCTTTTAAAATATTTTTTATTTCATAAGTATTTCCACTGAAATAATCATAAAAATTTTTTATATATTCTAAATTTCCCTCCTCAAAATTTTGTAATTTTATTTTATGTATATTTTTAGACGCAAATTTATAATGTAGAGAAGAAGATATTGAAAAACCACTTACATCTATAACATTCAAACATTCCTTTATATGCCTTAGGTTTCCGAAACCACCAGATACAACCAGTGGTACATTCAAGACATTTGAGATAGTTGTATATAAATTAATGTCGTATCCTTTTCCATTGCCCTCAAAATCTAGAGAGTTTAATATTATCTCACCTACACCTCTTTTTTGAGCTTCCGTAATCCAATCTTTAACTAATATTTTTGAAATATTTTTTCCACCTTTTGTTACACAAAAATATTTATCTTTTATAAATACAGAATCTATACTCAAACTTATAGTTGAAGATCCAAATGTGTTACACACTAATGATAAAAAGTTTGGGTCTTCAATTGCATGAGAGTTAATAAAAATTTTATCTGCACCGGAAGATAAGCATTGTTCAATATCGTCAATTGTTTTGATGCCGCCTCCAACGGTAATTGGTAAATTCACCTTTTCTTTAAAAGTTTTTAGAAGATTGAAATTAAACTTTCTTTTATATAAACTTGCTACTAAATCGTTAATAATAATTTCATCAGCTCCATTTTCGTAATAGTTTTCGATAAATGGTAATGGTTTACCCAAAACTCTTAATCCCTCATAAAAAATTGTTTTTATTAAATTTGGACCTTTTATATCTATTCGTGGAATTATTCTTTTTTTCATAGAAAGATTTTATAAATACAGTTTTTTAAATTTAATAGTATTCCTTTTTTTTAAATTATACACAATATTAAATTGTTTTCTTAGTTGTTGGTTATGTAAAATCATAATTATTGTCATATTTTTTTTTTCTAATGGATAAAGTTATAATATAGTATGTAGAGTATTTTTTTTTTAAATGAAATCGAAAATCAGAATAAAAATTTTGTTCATATCTCTCTTTTAAATATAAAAATAATGTTCTTAAAAGAAATAATAATAAAAAACTCCCAAGAAAAACTAAAATTGAAAAATTTAATTTAAGATTTTTACTTAACAAATTAAAAAAAAACTTTCTAAATTTTTTTTAGAATTCTGTATTTTAATCTTGATAGCTTATTTTTCATGATATTATAAGTGAATAACAGATCTATCTTATTTGAAAATGTAGAAAAATAATTAAATCTTAATACTTTACGATATCCATTTTTTTTAATTTCTCCAGCAAAGTGCGGTATATTAGTGTCAAAACAAATAATTGTTCCTGCCTTGAAAGTCATTTTTTTAAAATTTGAAATTTTATCTCTAAATAAAAGTCCATGCTCATTTTGATTATCATTCTTCATCCATAAACGTCTTTTCTGTTCATTTTTAGTCGGTGATTGATTTAGAGAAACAGTAAATGGGCCATCTTTTTCTTCGACATTATCTACATACAAAAAAACCTTTAAATATCTTTTTTTATCAATGTGCGGAATGAATGGTAAATTATTTTTATGAAAGTTTTTTTTGTTTGTGCTAATCATCCATACATTTCTAAGATAAATATCATAAGAAATATTTTTTTTTAAGAACTTAGAAATTTTTTTTTCAATACAGTCTATTTCCGGATATTTATATAAAAATTTATAGTCATATTTAATAGTACCTTCTGATAGTTTTTTATCTAAAAATTGATTTTTAAAGAAATTTTTTAAATTCAAAATTTCATTATATTTCAAAAAATTTTCTTGATGAAAAAAACCAAACTTTAGTAAGTTTTGATATATATTCATATTAAAAAAAAAATTTATAACACTTTTTTTTGCTTAACAATATTATTAACAAATTTTTGGCTGGAAAAAACTTTTTTTAAGCTATATTTTAGACAAGTTACTAATATCATATATTTTATCATAAAACGCTAAATTATTATTATGATGACTAACCGATATAATTGTCATGTTTGGATATTTATTCCTAATATTTTGAAAAATTTTTAGCTCAGATTTTTTATCTAATGCATTAGTTGCTTCATCCAAAATTAAAATTAAGGGTAAAACATATAATGACCTGGCAATTAATATTCTTTGTATCTGTCCTCCTGATAAGTTCGAACCATTTTCTTTAATTTTAAAATTTAAATAATTCTTTGAAAAATTATTACTATTTATATCTGCAGTTTCTATTGCTTTATTTAATCTGTCTATATCAATTTTTTTACTTTCACTTCCAAAAATAATATTATCTCTAATTGTTTCGTTTAAAATAAAATCTTTTTGCTTTACATAACTAAAAAAATTTTTTTTAAATTGCAAACTAGATTTTAAAATTTTCTCATCATAATATATTGTTCCGCTATCAGCTTTTAAATATCCTATTAATAAATTAATAAACGTGGTCTTTCCAGATCCACTCTGTCCGTTTAATAATATTTTCTGTCCTCTTGTTATTTCTAAATTTAAATTTTTTAATACTGATTTATTATGAAAACTAAAATTACAGGTTGTAAATTTAATTTTTTTAAAATCGTTAATATGATCTTTTATAAGATCATCTTTTTTAATCCTTTCTTCAAAAGAGTAAATTTCCCTTAAAACCATTTTTGCATGAATAGTTAGCGCTTTTATCGTATGCATACACTGCATCAATTTATTTGATGAAGGAATTAATCTTATGAATGTAAAACCAACAAGTGTCAAAAAAGTCAAAGAGTTAGAAATTTTTTTAAATATCTCGTCCGTATCAAAAATTAATAGAATTATAATAATCATTAAAACTATCATAATTTCAATTAAATGTTTTGGTAAACTTTTAAATACACTTTTTATTAATTGTGATCTAAGTGAATTTTTAATTATTTTAAAATATGAGTTTAAAAAAAATTTTTGTTTTGAAAAAAGTTTGATAGTTATAATAGAATTATAAATATTTTGTAAACCTCGCAAGTCTTGTAAACCAAAAAATCTTATTTTTTTTTGGCTTATTTGAATTACGTTTTGTGTGTAAAATAATATTATAAAAAAAAGTAACGACATAATAATTATTGATATTAAAGTAGCTTTAAAATTAGCAATTAAAAGAAGCATTAAAAATGAAACTATTAGAATTATTTCAGCAATAAGAGATACATATCCCACAAGATATGAAACTAAACCCTCACAATCTGTTTGAACGCTCCTTATAAAATCTGTTGAGTGCTTAGTATCTTTTGAGGAAATATCTGTATTTAGATAATTTTTTAAATATTTTAACTTTATGTAATAAATCAACTTATTACCAATTATCTCTGTAACAAACAGTGTTAAAATAGAAAAAATATTTTTTATAATAATTAAAGAAAAAAGCAATATTGATAAAATATAAACTACACTTTTATTATCACTATAATTTAGCTTGAATGTATCAAAAAATAATATGACCAAATCATAAATTTTCGTCTCTGCAAAAGTTTTGCTATCAAATATAGACAAGGCTAAGGGGAAAATTGATCCAACTGAAATCACTTCCAAAAATATCAATAGTAGATTTAATACAGTTAAAGAAAAAAAATAAATTTTATGTCTATAGTCCAAAAGATTATAAATTTTGACAGCGAATTTCATTTGATAAATATATTAAAAACTATATACAAAATAATAATAAAATATTTATTAATAAACCATCATATTTATAAATGAAAGTAGCAATTGCTTTTTTTGGACAAACAAGAAGATTTTTTGAACTACATAATTATATTAATAACTCAATAAAAAACGAAACAGGCACTATAGACATATATATTGCTACATGGTTTGATAAGAAATACACCAAAAAGTTAAAGTTATTAAAAAACATTAAAAAAATAATAGAATTAGATAGTCGAAAATTAAATAAAATTTCATTAAAATTATTTGAAAATCATTACCCCATGATTTACTCGCAATCTAAGGTTTTGAAATTAATTGAAAATTCTCGTGAAAATTACGATATGATTTTTTTGTCTAGAATGGATACTCTTTATTTAAACAAAATTAACTTTTCAAAACTATCAAAAAATAAAATTTACATTGGTAAAGGTCATACTTTAATAGGAGAAAATGAAAAAAAATTAGTCAATGCGCATAAAGACAAGTTAAAATTTAGTAACTCACAAAACTTTGAGTATATTAAGATTTTTGATAACAACTGCAAAGAGTCTTTTGACAATTTAGATAGTAAAAATACTAAAACAGTCTGTGATCATTTCTATATTGGAAATCTAAAAAATTTGATAAAATATATTGATAAAATTTATAATATTTTAAATTTATGTGCTAAAAAATATTCTAAGCTAAGTTTAACTAAAAAATTTATATTTTTTTTAACAAATTTTTTTTTAAAAAATTTTTATCAAAGAAAAATATTTTTTAAAATTTATAAGTTTATTAATCTTTATATTGGATTTTATATACCCTTTTGGGTACCAAAAAGAATTAACGCATTTTCTTATTGGCTACCTTCGCTTTTTACCTATTCCATGTTGAGTCAAAATATTAAATTTCAAGAATTAAATGTAGACTATATTTTAATAAGAGAGAATGATGATTTAAATCAAAGCTTAAGTTATTTGCAATTTTCTCGGAATGAATAATTAATTAATTTGGCGCCATAATTTTTTTTATATTCACTAAATTTCTCGCCCGAAGCAATAACAGATGAGTACTAAAAACCATCAATATTATGCAGCATTGGTGATGATAACGCATATTCTAAATTGTCTGACCATAATATGTTCCCATTGCTAGTTAGAGTATAACTGTCCTCTTGATGACAAAAACAATTTGTTTTTTTTTCTGATAAAAAACTTAATGCGTCAAGATTCTTTGTGTGTAGCCAAAAATTTTTATTCATTAATAATTTTTCACTAACTTTATAAGTTGGTTCATCATGACCTAGGAAAAATTATTTTTTAAGTACCAGACATCATCTATCTCAATTTAAAATCCTTCTTTTAATGCATGTGTAATTTGATCTAGATGATACTCATTATTTAATGGGCCATGCATGTTTCCTCTATGAGAAATAAGTAACATAGATTTGTTATATATATTATTATATAATTTTGTAAATTAAATTTATATTGACTCAATATTGAATTGAAAGCATATATTTATATAAATTTTCATATATTATTATAAATGCAAATAAATAAAGTTTGTCACTTTTGGAATGAGCAAAGTAAGAAATTATTGCTTTGGTCAAAGAGACCAAAAAAAATATTTAAAAAAAGAAAATTTGGATATTCTTGGTTTTTAGATGGAAAAATAAATATCTACGATAATTGTATTTTAAAAAATCTTAATAAAAAAACTAAAAATAAAGTGGGGATAATTTATTTTAATGAAAATAATATAATAAAAAAATTTACTTACTCAGATATTCATAAAAAAGTTTTGGGTATAGAGTTTTTTTTAAAAAAGAATTTTCCCAATATTTCAAAAAAAAAAGTGATGATAAAATCAAGTACAAATATCGATACAATTTTTTTTATACTTACATGTGTAAAAATTGGTGCCGAATATTCTGTTATTTTTAATGATATTCTTTATGAGGGTATTTTAAAGAGAATTGCACTTTTTAAACCTAATATTTTTATATCAGAACATAATGACCCTAATCTGAAAAAAAAATTAAAGAAAAAAAGGGTGAAATTTATAAATTTTAATACTATTAAAAAATTAAATAATAAAAGCCAATATAATAAAAATGTAAAATATTTTGATAGTAACAAAAATCTTTTTACTTTATTTACTTCTGGATCAACCGGTACACCGAAAGGTATAGTACATTCAACTGCAGGTTTTTTTTTATATACCAAATTTACGGCAATCAAACAGTTTGGATTAAATTATAATTCAATTATGTTAACAGCCTCAGACATAGGATGGTTAAATGGACATAATTATTCATTATTTGCACCATTAAGTTTAGGGGCGACAACGGTAGTGGTGAAAAATCCCCTTTCATTATTAGACAAGGATTCTCTAAGAAAAATATTAAGTTGTGGAGTAACAATTTTATACCTTCCAGTAACTTTGATAAGAATGATGAAAAGTGTTTATAAAGATAAATTCATATTTCGAAATAACACTTTAAAAACTCTTGGTTCGATGGGAGAGCATATTGCGCCCACTGTTGCAAAATGGTTCGCCAAAATATTTACAAAAGAAAACAATTGTATTGTTAACGCATATTATCAAACTGAAAACGGTGGTATAATATGTTCACCTACTTTTAAAGATGATACAAAAAAATATCCACATGGATCGGCAGGCAATGTTATTTCTAGATATGTTAGAATTAACAAGCTGAATAAACAAAAAAAAGAATTAAAAATAATATCTCCGTGGCCAGGTTGTATGAAAAATGTATTGACCAATAGCAAAAAAGATTGGGAAAAATATTGGGATAAAAAAAATTATTTCAGGATGTTCGATATGGCAACGAAAAATAATAATTCTATATTTATACATGGAAGAAACGATGATGTGATAAACTTAAGAGGTAAAAGAATAGGATGTGAAGAAATAGAGTCAGTTTTATTAGAATTTAAACAGATTTCAGAAGTATCTGCAATTGGAGTGCCCGACGAGCTTGAAGGTAATAAACTATATCTATTTATAGTTAAAAATAAAATTATCAATGAAACTAATATAGTAAATAAAATAATTTCGAACTTTGGAAAATTTGCGTATCCTAAAAAAATATTTGAATTAAAAAAATTACCAAAGACTAAAAGTGGAAAAATATTAAGAAGGTTACTCAGAGAAATGATAATAAATCCTAGTGGAAAAAACTATGGTGACTTAACTACAATATCTGATAAAAATATAATCGAAGATATCAAGTTAAAATTAAATGACTGAAAATGAAATAATCAATATTGTTGTAAAACATATTAATATAAAAAAAAATAATATTAAACTTAATAGTAAAATTGAAGATCTGCCGGGTTGGGATAGTTTGAACCTTTTTAATATTGTTATGGATATAGAGAGGAAGTCTAAAAAAAAATTGAACATAAATAAATTTTTAAAAATAAAAACATTTAAAGAATTTATTGAATTAATAGAAAAAAAATGAGCTTATTATTTTTTCTTCTTGAAAAGATTTTAAATGTTTTTTTTTTTCTAGAAAAAGAAAGATTTGCTAAATTTGGTAGTGTTATTTTTAAAACAAATAAATACAATTCACTTGATAATAAATCCAAAGCTCAAACTAATTCAGAAAAAATATTTATAATTGGACCAAGTATGGTTAGATCATTTTCATCAAATGAATATTTTATACCTCTTTTCTGTAGACCAGGCTTACATAGTACATTTTTGGAAAACAAATTCAAAAAAACAACTAAAGATTACATATCAGTCTTAAATAAAATAGATCAAAAAAGTAAAATTGTTATGGCTATGGGAACACAAGATCCCGATATTATACTAAGAAAAAATATTAAAAATTATACAGGAGATTTAGATGATGGTTACAAAAAGATAGATAATGAAGTAAAAAAAAAGCTAAATATAGCTGCAAAAAAAAACTTTTATCTTACAAATTACTCTGTAAAAAAAAGAAAACATGATCTTATCTACTTATTGGGTTGGCCTCATCTAAATTTAGAAGTTTCAAAAGCAATCAAGTATTACAACGCATGCTTGAAAAGACTTTTTCAGAAAAATAATATAAAGTATATAGATATTTCTAACAGTCTGAAAAATAAAACAGGATCATTAAGTCAAAAATGGTCTATTTCAAAAGAAAACTTTCACCTAAAAAAAAAAGCAACTAAAATTCTTCATAAAGAGTTACAAAAAAAAAAATTCATTAAAGACAATTACAAATATTATAAATGGAAAAATATTTTAAAATTAAAATTTAAAAACACAAAAGATATTACTATTTCTTCAATTCCATTTAAAGGCACAGTAAATTTATTTGATAATTTAGTCCAAAAAAGTTTTATAGAAAATTATATGAAGAAATTTTTAGTTGGTTACGCCGCTACAAATAATACGAAGAAAATTATTTTAATAAATTCTGGTGAAGGGAATATAGGTATTGATTTCCCACCTTTTTTTTTCAAAAAAATCATTCTTATCAATGATAAAAAAACTAATCAATTTGCTAAAGCAATAATAAATTTAGCTAATAGGAATGATATTTATCCACTAGATTACAATGATTTGATAGCAGAAAAGAGTAAACTAATTGTATATGTATTCTTTGATAATAATGATGCAAAAATTTTAGATTTTTTAAATAAAGTATTAACTACATTAAATATAAAAAAGATTTTTTTTGTATGTAAGAAAGAAAATTTATTTTATTTTAATAAAAAGTTAAAAACAAAATTAAAGTTAATCAAAAAGTTTGATGAAAGTATTTTAAACAAAAATATGAAAGGTTTTTGTCTATTTTCAAATTAAAAATTTTTTTCAGTGCATAAATCAAGCCAATTGAGTTAATGAATCAGTTAATTTGTTTTTTTTTGTTAAAATCTTTGTAAATATTATTTTTGCTCAAATGAATAATTTTTTCCCTCATTTTTGATATCGCAAAATTAGATCTAAATTTTATTTCTTTATTGAATATATCTATTCTTTTTGGACTTATTTTTGACCTTGCCTGCATTACTATTGATTTCCTTGATCTGCTGCTAGCATTTGATCCTGATCCATGTATTAATTTATGATTAAAAATTAAAATATCTCCTTGACTCATATTGCAATTAATTAATTCAAATTTTTTATTTATTTTTTCTAAAAGATCATACTTGACTTGTCTTTTATGATTTAAATGCTCGTTTATGATATTATCATGGGGTAAAATACCAAGCTTATGAGATCCTTTGAAAACTTTTAAACAACCATTTTCAATATCTTGTTTTTCAAGGGCTATATAAATATTTAAAAAATTTTTCCAATCATTTTTACTAGTTCCAGGAGCAAATGTATTTATATTAAATACCTCTTGATGCCATTCAACTTGTGGTCCAGTCCATGGTGCCTTATCTTGAAGCAATAAATGATTAAATGAATATTCTTTTTTAAAATATTGATTTAAAAAAAGTACTAACTTTTTATTTAGAGTGATTTTTTTATATTGCTGATCTTCAATTAAATTTCCATAACCGTATGGTGTTTTTGAATTAGGAACAAATACTTTTGGTTTTAATTTTTTGAGTCTTTTAATTAATGTCTCACAAAAACCTTTTGTTAATCCTTTTTTAATAAGAATGAAACCATTTTTTTGAAAGTTTATAATTTTTTTATTAGAGGTCATAATTTTGTTTTATAGGTTTAAAATTTTATCTAAATTATCTTCGTCTCTATAAAGGTTGAACGCTAAAGCATTTGGATAAGGATTGGCATGATTAAAATCATTTATTAGAATTCTTTTTGAATTTAGTAAGCCCATAATTAGTTTATAATTTGAAAAACCTAAATTAGTTAACATTTTATTGGTATCTTGAAATGCATTTTTTGGTCTCGAAGTAACAAATAAAATTTGACTACCACGTGAAGCTAGATCCTGTATTTTTTTTATATTGTTTTTTAACAACCTAGGTTTCATTTTGTATTCGTCTCTTTTTTGAGCTTTTATAATAGTTCCATCAATATCACAGAAAATAACCGGTTTCTGATTATAGTCGTACCATTCATCAAATGTTCCTACGTCAGTATAATTTTTAACTTTTGCAAACGTGAATATTTTATTATCATTAATCATTTGTTGGATAACATGGGAAACAAATATTTCTCCAGACACTACTTTTTTAATCTTATTGAAATAGTAAACAAACTCCTCTTTACTTTTGAATTTATAACCTCCACAGCAAAACAAATCTGAAACTATTTTTTTTTCTACTATATCGACAATGATATTCTCTTTATTTATTTTGATAAAACTTTTTCCTTTAAGGTTTTTTAAAATGTCAAAATCTTTAATATCAACGACTGAAACTACATTTCCTTTCGTATTATCTCGATTAAAAAAAGTATCACAATCTTTGATCAAAATTTCTTTTTTTGAATTAATTTTCATTATTTTTAAAATTTGATAAACTGTATCTGCAGGACCTTTTGTAAGTTTATTTAAAATGATAAACTTAATTTTTTTTTTATATTTTTTTTTTAAATAATTTATGATTGAGTATTTTTTTTCATTTTGTTTATTTAAACCAATAGTAATATTTGAATTTGCTAAATATGGTTTGAACGAATTTTCGATCATTAAATTACCACTATAATCAACAAGTGAATACTTGGGTCTCATATTAGGAAATCTTGTGGATAGTCCGGCTGCTGGTATTATTACTTCCATAATTTTTTTAAATTAGAAATTAAAAAATTATATTCAAATGAATTTTTTTTTGTATGTTTTAGAACTCTTAACAACATAAGTATTAGTAATGAGTTGTTGTTCATATATTTAAATTTTTTTCTTAAATAGTCAAATATATATTGTAATTTTACCTCAATGTATGCTTTTCTTTTTCTCAAAAACCATTTAATCTGAATATCTTGTCTTAATTTAGAATAATCAAAAACAAAAGAGTCAAAAATTCCTTTTGAACAATCTATTAAATAAAAAGAATTTTTTGAGAAAATAATATTTTCCAAAGTTAAGTCACCATGATATTGTGTTTGGGGCAAAAATCTTGGTAATTTATTTACTAATTGATTAGGTTTAAATGGCAAATCCTCAAAAAATTCAATTGTTTTTAAAAACGAAATATACGTTTCTTTATAATCTTTAATTTTGAATTTTTTTTCATTGGAAAGTTTATTAAGGGTTATTTCCAAAAAAAAAGCTAATGATTTTGGATCATGCTCATTTAAATATGAAACCATATCCAGACCATGGATATATTCCATTTCAAAACTATTTTTTTTGATGTTTATTATTTTAGGCACCCTAAAGCTACCTGATAAAGATTTTAATTGCTTTACGTTTCTAGAAATATTGAATTTTTTTTCAACAAAAAGTTTGTTTTTTCGTTCAATTAAGAAAATTTTACTTCTTGAAAATCCTTTAAATTCCTTGATTATCTTTTTTGACATTATCTAAAGCTTGCGGATTAAATCTATATTTTAGAAAATTTTTTTCAGTGCATAAATCAAGCCAATTGAGCTATTAGTACTGGTCAGCTGCACGCATTACTGCGCTTCCACATCCAGCCTATCAACGTGGTGGTCTACCACGGCTCTATAGGAAGAA
>Ga0163109_10000348_pt1 | contig 37511 bp, 39 predicted proteins | sample CRUFie1St13metaG_FD_108704 | JGI IMG/M metagenome (GOLD analysis project Ga0163109, IMG submission 108704) | Marine microbial communities from the Costa Rica Dome - CRUD Field 142mm St13 metaG | ecosystem: Environmental > Aquatic > Marine > Oceanic > Photic zone | place: Costa Rica: the Eastern...
GCAAACATCAATAAGACTGATGTTAAAGTCATAAATAAAGCAAGTGTTACAAACCATATTGGCATAAAAATAATTGCTCTTAAAAATCCATTTTTTATTATTGGTTCCATTTTATTTTCCTTCGTTAATTGGTTTACCATTTTTGTATTTAACCATCTCAATTAATTGGCCTGTATCATCAAAAAACGATACATCTCCATTTAAATTCCCTCGCTTGTACTCAACCTGTACATAAATCTGTCCATTTTCATGGTAAAAAGTATACAAACCATCAAATTTTCCGTTACGATAATTTGCCTCTGTTCTTAATGCTCCACTTTCATAAAAATCTTTATATGGCCCATGATTCATCCTCCCTTTTACAGTTCGAATCATTTTAATCCTTACCTGCTTTTCATCGTAATACTCAGTATAGATTCTTTCGCCAGTGTTTCTATTGAAAACATTAGTTTCAAAGCCACCGTTTGTTACAGTTTGTCCATAACTAATTGCTATAATACAAATAAGGAAAATTAATTTTTTCATTTTTACTGTTTTTCCATTATAAATATTTCTTCTAAGCTCTTGTTAAAAAAGCGCGTAATTTTGATTGTTAGAGTAAGTGATGGATCAAACTTACCAGTTTCAATTGCATTGATAGTTTGTCTACTTACGTTCAAAGATTCAGCCAAATTCTTCTGACTGATTTTCAATTCATTTCTTAGTTTTTTAATATTGTTTTTCATTATTCATAGAATTTTTTATAAAAATATACTTGACCAACAACCATTCCAATAATGGAGCATAAAACATAATCTAGCCAGAGAGGTTGATAATTAGTGAAAATAGATACATAATGTAAAATTAAACCAAAAATTGCAAAACCTAAAAAACCTGTTATTAATGAGAAATCATGAAACTTTTGATATAATTCGTCCTGATTTTTATATAATTCATAAGAGAATTTTATAGTATAAAAACCAGCAATTAATGTTAGCACAGGCATAATATAAAATAGTGAAGGATGAAAAATCTCTGACCACATTATCAAAGATGATTTTTCTGTAGAAAGCCCTAATAAAAATCCACAAAGTAGAGCCGATAAAAAAAGTTTTTTAGAAGTTTTTTTATCTTCATCGCTTAACGAAGAATATTTAAACCATAATCCTTTATGTGTTATTTTAGTCATTATTTCTCCTTAATATCTTAAAGTAAAAATTACGTAATACTAAACTAAACTAATTTAAATGTCAAGTACACTTTACAAAAAGGGAGTTTTTTAAAAATGAGAAATTTTATATTTATTTTGGTAATTCTTTTCATCTGTGGATGCTCTAAATCAAGTGAAAATATAGATATTGAACAAAAATATAATATTTATATAAGCAAATTATCTAATGAACAAATTGAAGAAAATTTAAAGAAAGGCTTAAAACCTATTGCTGTAAAAGATAATATAGATGTTGAAGGTTTTGCTAATACTGCTGGATCAATGGCATTACAAAATAATTTTCCTGAAAAAAATGCTTTTTTGGCTCAAAAATTAATTGATAACGGCTATTTCGTTATTGGTAAAACTAATCTTTCAGAATGGGCTAATTTTCGCTCTTCTTCCTCAACAAGCGGATGGTCTAGTATGGGAGGTCAAACTATCAACCCATATGGAGAAATGCGTACTCCTTGTGGTTCTAGTTCCGGTTCTGGAGTTGTAGTTGCTACTGGACTAGTTGATGTTGCAATTGGTACTGAAACCAATGGTTCTATCAGCTGCCCCTCTTCTGTTAATGGTATTGTTGGTATAAAGCCAACAGTTGGACTTGTAAGCAGAACAGGAATCATTCCAATATCTTCTACGCAAGATACTGCAGGACCTATGGCTAATTCTGTAACTTCTGCAGCAAAAGTATTAGAAGTCATTGCTGGTGTTGATCCAAATGATCCAGCTACTCAAAATATTCCTGAAGATTTTAATTTCAATTTTTCTGCTGACTTAAATGATTCAAGCCTTGTTGGAAAAAGATTTGGACTTTTACCAACAGGCAGTATGAATTCTGATGGAAAATTAATGTTGAAAAAAATTAGAATGATGCTTGAAGAAGCTGGTGCAGTTGTTGTAGATATTGATGATAAAAGAGAATATCCAGGTCCTGAAGAATTGCTTGTCTTGCTATATGAATTTAAAGTTGGTTTGGAGCAATATTTAGCAAGCTCAAATTCAGAATTTAAAACTCTTGATGAATTAATTGCTTTTAACGAAGAAAATAAAGATAACGTATTAAAGTACTTTGATCAAAGCCATTTTTATGACAGTAACGAAACATCTTCACAAAAAGAAGAATACTTAATTGCTCTTGAGCGTGTTTTACAAACTAGAGATGAAATTGATAGCTTTATTGAGGAATATAACATTGAAGCTTTGGTTGGGTTATCATGGAGTCCTGCATGGGCAATCAACCATGATGGTGGTGATGATGAAGCGATTGCTGAATATAAATTTTGGGTAAATGGAAGCTATGCAGCAATGGCAGGATACCCGCATGTAACTATCCCTTTTGAATATGTCGATAATCTACCAATTGGTATGTCATTTATTGGATCAAAATGGGATGATAAAAAACTAATTGAATTTGCTTATGCAGCAGAACAATTAATTCAATTTAAACCTTCACCAAACCTATAATGTTTCAAAGTCTTGAAATAGTTTTAATTGCAATAATTGGTCTGTTCATTCTATCAATCATTCTAATCATTATTAGAGATATCATTAGAGCAATTTTAGATAGATTTAAATAAGAATTATTTCCACTTTATATTGCAACCCATGGAAGGGTGTTGATCTAAAGAGATAGTGCTTCCATTTAATAGGTTTGAACAAGCTTCTCTTAAATCATTGCCAGAAATTTCGATATCATTACCTGGAGATGAGTTATCCATTCTTCCCCTATAAACTAACTTATCATTATTATCATAAAGATAAAATTCTGGAGTACATTCTGCCTTTAAAGCTTTTGCAATATCTTGTGTTTCATCAAATAAGTATGGAAAGGATAAACCGAGTTTTAAAAAAAGTTCTTTCATTTGCTCTGGTCCATCTTGGGGATAATTAATTATATCATTTGAACTGATTGCTACAAAATCGATTCTATCTCCAAAATCACTATTCATTTTTTTCAACTCTTCATGATAATGAATGACATAAGGACAATGATTACAAATTACCATAATTAATGAGGGCTTATCGTTTGAAAGAGATGATGAAGTATACATATGACCATCTAAAACATTTTTAAGCTCAAAATGAGGGATTTTTGAATCTAATGCTAGCATTGAAGAATATGTTAATGCCATTATAACTCCTTTTAAAATATGAGGTGAAAAATATAAAAAACAGAAATAAGAATGAACAAAGCTGCTATGAAGTTAAAAATTAAATCAATTTTAGATTCAATTAAGCTCAATGTTTCCACACAAAAACTATACGGGCTGTGAATTACAGATCTAGTGATTGGAGATAGTTTGCTAAATATTCTAAACGGAGCTCCAATCACCAAAATTAAAAGTAAGAATGGAATAGATAGAATAAAAATTAAACTTTTTTTAATAGAAAAATTCATATGCGGAGAGAGAGGGATTCGAACCCTCGATACCCTTACGAGTATAACACCTTAGCAGGGTGCCGCTTTCAGCCACTCAGCCACCTCTCCAAGTCTTTAAATTTACATCAGGAATACTATGAAGCCGATAGAAAAGATACAAGCTTATCTTTTAAAGTATTTAAACCTTGATTTGATACAGATGAAATATCAATGAATTCTTCTGGAAAAGAACTCCATCTTTCATCTACATTCTCTGATGCGGTATCAATCTTGGTTCTAACAATTAATCTATCTTTATCTAGCAGGTCTTTGTTAAAACCAACAAGCTCGTCCATCAATTGGTTATAAACATCAATAGGATTTTGCTCTTCAATATCAATCATAAAAAGTAAAATTTTGTTTCTTTCAATATGCTTTAAAAATTGATGTCCCAATCCTTTTCCCTCGCTTGCACCTTCAATTAAACCTGGTATATCAGCCATTACAAAGGATTGATATTCTCCATACTTTACTATACCTAAATGAGGTTGTAATGTGGTAAACGGATAATCTGCGATTTTTGGTTTTGCTGTGGTCATTACAGATAACAGCGTTGATTTTCCAGCATTTGGCAATCCAACCAGTCCTACATCAGCTAAAACTTTTAATTCAAGCTCAACCGATAAAAACTCCCCCTTTGTTCCTTCTTGAGAAAATCTGGGTGTTTGCTGTGTAGCAGACTTAAAATGTACATTTCCTTTTCCCCCGATTCCTCCATTACAAATAATGTGCGATTCATTTTCTTTAATTAAATCTTTGATAATAGTTTGGTTTTCAAGGTTTTTAATAATGGTACCGCACGGAACCTCAATAATTAAATCCTCTCCTGACTTCCCAGTTCGATTATTAGATCCTCCAGCTTGACCATTTTTTGCCTTATATATCTTTTTGTATCGAATATCTTGTAAAGTATGTAGGTTGGGATTGGTCTCAAAAATAATATTGCCGCCTCGACCACCGTCTCCGCCGTTGGGACCACCTTTATCTATATATTTTTCTCGTCGAAACGCGACTGCGCCATTGCCACCATTGCCGGCTTGCAACTCAATTTTTGCATAATCGATAAACATGGTTTATTAGAATTTGCTGATAATCTCATCACCAAACTCAGAACATTTTAATAAAGTAGCATTATCCATTAAACGATGGAAATCATATGTGACTTTTTTATTAAAAATTGCTTTCTCTAAAGCGTACTCAATAGAATTAGCAGCTTCTTTCCATCCCATGTAGTTTAACATCATTACAGCTGAAAGAATTACTGAAGATGGGTTTACCTTATCTTGCCCGGCATATTTTGGTGCGGTTCCATGAGTTGCTTCAAAAATGGCGTGTCCTGATTTATAATTTATATTTGCTCCTGGAGCAATACCGATACCTCCAACCGCAGCAGCAGCTGAATCCGATAAATAATCTCCATTAAGATTCATGGTAGCAATTACATCATATTCATTTGGTCTAAGTAAAATTTGTTGAAGAAAGGCATCTGCAATAACATCTTTGATGATAATTTTACCATCTAAAATAGCTTTTTTCTGAGCAGTATTTGCTTCTTCAGTACCTTTTTCTTCTTGAATTCTGTCATATTGTGCCCATGTAAACACTTTATCTCCATAATGCTCTTCTGCATGAGCATAAGTCCACTTTTTAAAATAACCTTCAGTAAACTTCATAATATTGCCTTTATGAACAATGGTAACTGATTTTCGGTTATTGTCAATAGCATAATTAAGAGCTGCATCAAACAATCTAATGGAGCCTTCTTTAGAAATAGGTTTTAATCCAAAAGAGCTGGATTCAGGGAATCTAATTTTTTTTGCTTGACCAAATTCAGTCATTAGTTCAATTATTTTTCCTGCTTCATCTGAACCATTTTCAAATTCAATACCAGCATACACATCTTCCGTATTTTCTCTAAATAATACAAAATCTACTCTTTGAGGATTTAAAATAGCTGCAGGTGTTCCTCTAAACCATCTAACTGGCCTAACACATGCATATAAGTCTAATTCTTTTCTCAAGGCTACATTTAAAGAACGAATTCCTCCACCAATTGGGGTAGTTAATGGACCTTTAATTCCAACCAAGTGAGATCTTAAAGTTTCTAAAGTTTCTTCAGGAAGCCATTCACCATTTTTATTAAATGATTTTTCTCCACATAAAACTTCTAACCACTCAATTTTTCTTGCTCCATGATATGTATGTTCAACTGCTGCATCAATTACTCTTTGAGATGCCGCCCATATATCAGGTCCAATTCCGTCACCTTCAATAAATGGTATTATTGGTTGATCTGGTACAATTAACTTTCCATCTTTAATCTGTATTTTATCCGCCATTATTTTCCTTTAAGCTTTTCTATTAATCTTTCTTCAACATTTTTTGGCACAAATTTTGATAAATCTGTATTGTATTCTGCCAGCTCTCTAATAATGCTGGAATTTAAGTGAAGAAATTTCTCATTTGAAACCATTAATATCGTTGAAACTTCAGAATTTATACCATGATTAACATTAGCCATCTGGAACTCTAATTCAAAGTCACTTACATGCCTTAAACCGCGAATAATAGCAATAGCTCCTTTTTCTTGTGCAAACTTTACAACAAGATTATTGGGATTTGAGAATGCTGAAACATTTTTAAGATCACTCGTGCATTCTTGAATCATCTCTACTCTTTCTTCATGCGAAAAAAGTGGATTTTTATATTGATTATCAGATACGCACATATATACCTCATCAAACAATTTTGATGCTCTTCTTGCAATATCGATGTGCCCATAATGAATTGGGTCAAATGTTCCTGGATATATTATCCTTTTCATACTTTCCAATAGAGTAAGTTTGTATCCCCGAATTTAGCAATTTTATCGAATCCTTCAAGCGTTTCCTTTGATGAGCATTCAATTATTAATATACCGCCCTTATTTAGCTTTTTAAGAGCATTTTCAACAAAAATATCAAGATCGTAAAGCTCATAAGGCGGATCAGCAAAGATTATATCAAAATTTTCTGATTTTTTAATGTATCTATGTGCATCCCTTGCCATAAAATTGAATTGATGGTAATCAAAATTTTTTGAGTTGGAAATGATTTTATTTAAATATCTTTTATTCATTTCAACAAAAGTAACATTTTTTGCTCCTCTACTAGCTGCTTCAAAACCAATAATTCCAGAACCAGCAAATATATCCAAAAAAGACTTATCATTTAAGGAGCCAATAGTATCAAAAAAACTTTTTCGACATATTGAAGTAGTTGGTCTGAATGAAGAATTTTTTAAAATCTCAATGCTAGAATTACGAAATATTCCAGAGTTAATTTTCATCATTTTTTAATTGAAATATAAAGATGCACACTATTTGAATTATCTTTAAGAAACGCTTTTCTTAGTGATATGTTTTCAAATTTGCTCAAAATGGAAAGTGCATTTAACAAATTTTCAAAATCACTAAACTTTAAAACTATATTTTGAATTGATTGATTATCAACTTCAGAATCAAAAACTTTGAATTTTAAGTTGTTTTCAATTTCAAATAAGCTAATTAACAATTCATTAAAATTTGCTCTATCTTCTGAAAAAACAGGATATGAATTTGGTAGATGGTACTCCACTTTATTATCATTGACAATAAATTCATTTTCCGATAATAAAAAATTAGTTACCCCTGAAAATCTGTCATTTAGAGTTGATAAATTTTGAATCATTATCATGGAAGTATTTGGAGTGAGCCTTTCTTCGATAATTTCATCAATTGATTCTTTTTTTTCATTTAAGGTTGGAGAGTTTTCAAAATTTAAAAAATCATAATTTGAAAACATTGAGAGTACAAATAAAAGGAATAATAAAGATAGAAAACCTGCTGATAAATTTTTAATAAAGGAATTATATTTAAACCCTTCTTTTGATGGAGAATAAGCATGAGTTTTAACTTTTAATTTACCAGATAAAATTTGAGAGCTACTAGATTCGGCAAAATTTAATAATGGGATATTATTAAAAATATAATTCGCTAAATATTCAACAATTTTTGTTTTATTAAAAAATATAAATTTGAGATTTTTTTTATCCAAATCAGATTTTTTAATATTTGGAATATCAAGCAAACCAATGACTTTTTCTTCTGCTTTTCTAGCTCCAGAAAAGTTCAATTTAAAAAATGTAAACCCTTTTCTAGTATTACCAAAAAATTGATATTTATTTCCATTTTTTATCACAGAAAATTGTGAAGGTTTTAAGCCTACAGTTAAAATGGATGATAAAGGAACTATATATCTTATACTTAACCCAAAATTATTAAAATTAAGTTTTATTTTTTCTCTTAAAAAATGATGGATCGCAACAGAATGAAATATGTTTTTTGGAGTCTTTTTTTCTTCTGAAATAAAATAGTAATTACCAGTTTTATCTCCCCATTTTAATTGACTTTCTTCTCTGATTTGCAGATTAATATTATCATATTTTTTAGATTTAATTATTATTGAGTGAGAAAGAATTGAATCATCAATAATTATAGAAGCCAAGTTGTTTGTTAAATTAATTTCCTCGCTAATTTCATCCAGCGCTCTTGCAATGGTAGAGTTAAGTTTTTTTGAATTATTTATTGTACTTGTAATACTGGAGTGGAGCTTAGCTTTAAATACTAAAGATAAATTTTGCCTGGTAGATGATTCAGTAAATACAGATAGGGATTTATTATCTAATAAAAAGTAGATCAATCAACTAATTATCCCAACTTCTAGAACCATCAATGATATAACCATGACTTCTAGTTTTTAGTGCAAAAAAGCCATATCTGTTATCGCGATATGAGCGAATTGGACTAGAAACTCTTACTGAATTTCCTTCATCATTGATTTCAATTATATATGGATCACCAGTTAGAGGACAGAAAAACTGTGTATCATCTGGTAAAAATACGAAGTTGTATGGACTAGTTTCTTTTCTAAATCTTCTATCAAAATAAGAAACAGTTTCAACTCTTTCGAAAGTAGTCTCATCTACTATTCCCATAAATAATGGATCTTGCTGAGTATCAAATAAATTCTTTTTTTGAACATAAACTGTATCTTCCAAACCAGTTTCTTCAGACATCATTAAAACTGTAACAGTAGTATCAACAATAGTTTCTTTAGAAATTCTTCTTAATCCAAAAGTAGTATCGTACTCAACATCAAATCCTTTTGGCACATCAACTAAGAACTCTTCACCGTTAAGCTTAACAATCTGTTCTCCTAAAAAAGTTGAATCAGCCATAACTGAATCTCTTACAGCATTTACTAAGGTAACTGCTTTTTTACCGTCAGTTTCATAGGAACCTGTGAGAATGTTGTGAAAATTTTCAACATTGTAGACAGTTTGCATACGGAAACGACTTTCTTCTTTATACATATCCTCTTCTTCCCAAATCAAACTAGGAATGTAAATAACTAATAATATTAAGATGAAAACGAAGAAGGTTATAACTTCAAGATAATCGTTAAAAAATTTCTGTTTTGCTTTATCCATACTTGACTCAACCGAATTTACAATAATTCACTAACATAGCAATATATTAATCCTCAAATCTCTGAAATTTAATTTCTTTATTTTTTTGAATTCTCAAGAGATCTTCTGTTGACTTCTTTTCTTCTCTATTTAATTTGGAAGGAACATCAATTTGAATCTTAACCAACTGGTCTCCTCTTCTTGACTTTCCAATCAACGGAAAACCTTTTCCTTTGACTCTCAAAATTTGTCCAGGTTGAATACCAGATGGAATTTTTAGCTTAGCAGTTCCATTAATTGTAGGAATATCAATTTTATCTCCAAAAACAGCCTGTGAATATCCTAAAACAACTTGTAACAACACATCATTACCATACCTTGAAAAAAACTCATGGCTTTCTTCTTCAAAGAAAACATAAAGATCTCCAGCTTGACCATTAATATCTTCATTTCCCTGACTATCTAAAGTCATATAGTTTCCATCTTCTACACCAGTTGGAATTTTAATTTTGATTGTTTCTTCAACAGACTTCATTCCATCTTTGCTGGCACCAGCAGGTATCTTATCAACTACTTTACCATAACCTTTACATTGAGGACAAATAGATGTAGATCTCATTTGACCAAGAAATGAATTGGTAACTTTTGTTACTTGACCGCTTCCTCCACACATAGGACATGTTGCTAAAGTTAGTCCTTCAGCACGCTTCATGCGCTTAATTTTAAGTTTTTTCTCGCCACCATTAACAATGTCTTTATATGAAACAACAATTTTCACTTTTAAATCAGCACCTGCTCTAGGTCTTGATGAAGTTCTCCCTCCGCCAAAAAAAGATTCAAAAGGATTATTGCCTCCAAAAATATCACCAAATTGACTGAAAATATCGTCCATATTCATTGAATTGAAGCCAGATTGTCCTCCCATTCCATTAAAAGCAGAATGGCCGAATTGATCATATTGTCTCTTTTTGCCTTCATCGCTTAATACAGAGTAGGCCTCTGCAGCTTCCTTAAACTTTTTTTCAGCTTCTTTGTTGTCTGGATTTCTATCTGGATGGTACTTCATGGCAATCTTTCTATAAGCTCTTTTAATCTCATTTGCGTTTGCAGACTTTGAAACGCCTAAAATGTCGTAAAAATCACTCATTTTTTGTTTACCACTACTTTGGCATGTCTAATGATTAAATCTTTATACTTGTATCCTGATTCATATATTTCAACTATGATATCATCATCTATTTTTGAATCATTTGTTGTTGTTAAAGCCTCATGTAATTTTGGGTCAAAACTGTCTCCAACTTTACCAAATGGTTTAACCCCTTTAGATTCTAGTTTTTTATTAAAATCTTCTTTTACCAGTAAAAGAGCTTTTTTTACTTCTTCTTGCTTATAAGAATCAATGCCTCTGGAAAGATTATCTAGCACAGAAAGAAAATCTAAAATAAAACTTTTACCTTCATATTTTAACAAGGATGATATTTCAGACTCTTTTCTTTTACGAAAATTGTCAAACTCAGCCTTAAGACGAAGCTGTTTGTCCTCTAAGGAAGATATAATTAGCTCTAAATCCTTTTTTGTAGGCTTTTTTGTTGAACTAGTTTTTTTTGGTGAATCAACACCATTTTTATTCTTTTTATTCATTCAAATTTCTCTTCATTGATTGATTGGACGAATATAATCCAATAAATATTGAAAATCCAATAATCCACAACCATAAATAATCATCCAATTTCACGTTTACCCCAAAATATGTGTTGAACGTAATAAAAAAGTATTTAACAAATAAAAATGAAAAAACACTACCAAAAACTGAGTATAAAATTGATTCAATATAAAAAGGAATTTTGATGAACATTCCTGATGCTCCATTGTACTTTAAAATATCAATAAAATCTCTCCTATTTGTCATTGAAAGATTAACAGTATTTGAAATGATTTGATATGACAGAAATATGATTGCTATAACAAATACTAAAAACAAGAAAATGGCTAGGTTAATCCGATCTTCTATATCATCAATATATCTTCCTCTGTACTCAATTTCGTCTACAAAATCATATGTATTAATTGACTCAATCAATAAATCAACTTGATCAAATTCAAAGCTTTCCTCATTAATAAAAACCTTGATTGATAAAGGCAAAGGGTTATAGCCCAACATCTCAACAACGTCTTCTCCAAATTCGTCTTTAAAAATAGCTGCAGATTTTTCTTTATCAATAAGTTCTGTGCTTGCAATTATGTTATTTTTTGATAATTCATCCATGAAGTCAGTATAGACATCTTGATCAACATCATTTTGAAGGAAAATTTCAAAAGAATATTTCGATCTTAAAAAATCAACTAGGGAGTTTGTATTATAACCAACTACAAACAGAGAGCCTAATATTGAAAAATTGATAAAGATTGTTATCACACATAAAAAGCTAGCAAGCTTATTTCTATAAAAACTCTTAAATCCTTCAGCAATTAAAAAAGCGAATTGATCAATCATGAACTTACCAAACTCCCTGCCTTAAGCTCAATTATTCTATAATCTCTATCTGATATGAGCTTATAATTATGAGTTGCCATTATAATAGTAGTTCCTTCTTTATTTATTTGCTCTAAAATTTTTAAAATCTTATGAGCTGCAGCTGGGTCAAGATTGCCTGTAGGTTCGTCTGCCAAAATAAGTTCAGGATTTTTAACAATTGCTCTAGCAATACATACTCTTTGCTGTTCACCGCCAGAAAGCTGATCAGGATACTTATCTTGATAATCCAATAAATCGGTCAACTCCAATGCCTCTTCAACATTATCTTTGATTTTTTTTCTACCAACTCCATTGATATGAAGCGGCAATGCAATATTCTCATAAACTGTTCTCTGTTTTAAGAGCTTGTAGTCTTGAAAAATTACACCAATTTTTTTTCTTAGCTTATGAATGCTATTTTTTTTTGTTTTTTTAGAATTATAGCCTAAAACATCTATTTCGCCCTCAGAAGGAAGAATATCAAAATAAATCATTTTTAAAAGGCTAGATTTACCAGATCCAGTTGGACCAACAAGAAAACAAAATTCGCTATCATTTACTTTTAGATCTATATCGTAAACGCCAGAATCTTTTGAATAGCTAAAAGAAATGTTTTTAAACTCAACCATAAAACTGCAAATATAAAAACGTTATGTATCCTACAAAAAGTACTGAAGCTGTTATCTTATTTAATCCCTTATGGAGATATATGAAAAACATTAATGAAAGTAAAAATCCTATACCTAAAAATAATTCAAAATTTACATTCGTAGTTTCAATTGGGGTCACCAAAGCAATGGTTGATAAAACAAATAAAATATTAAAAATATTTGATCCAATAATATTTCCTAAAGATATACCAACCTCTCTTTTTGAAAGCGCCATCAATGTAACAAATAACTCTGGCAAAGATGTTCCTATTGCTACAACTGTCATTCCAACTGCCTTTTCAGAAAAACCAAATTGTTCGACTAAAGGAATTGCCCCATTATCCACAAATAATACTGACCCATAATAAAGTATAGTCGACCCAGCAATTATTCTCAGAACTGATTTATATGCTGGACAAACATTTTCATTTTCAAGCTCTCCATTACATGATGTGATATTAGGCCTTAAAAAACTAGCTATGATATAAATAAAAAATACTAAGAGAAGGCCCTGAGCCTCATTTGAATTAATTAAGCTGTCCTGAAGAAAAATATATAACATCAGACATGCTAAAAGATTATAAATAAATGGTGCAATTGAGTTTTTTAAATCAAAGTCTATTTTAAAAAATAATGCTGGCAAACCAATAGCAAGACCAATATTTGCAATATTTGAGCCTAATACATTGCCTATAACAAAATCAGTATAGCCTTGAAACGCACTAATTAGGCCCACTACAAGCTCAGGAAAGGAAGTTCCTATTGAAACTATGGTTAAACCAATAACAAGGTCAGAAACTTTTAATTTTTTAGCTAAACTTTTAGCACCATCAATTAAAAATTCAGAGCCAAAATATAAACCTAAAGATCCCAAGATTAAAAAAAATAAACTAGATAACATCAGTATAGTCCATTCTTATTTATAAAATCCCAAACTTCTTTTGTAACCATATATCTTATAGTTTTATCATCTCTCCATCTCGCTCTAATATTTGTTGAAGAAATTTCAAATTGAGGAATATTAGCAAAGTGCACTCTATCTAAAACCCACTGAGGAATATTGCTTGGAGTAAATCCTGGTCTAGTAGCGACAATAATATTACATAAGTCTAAAATTTCTTTAGGATTTTTCCAGTTATAAAAATCCATTAAAGTATCACTTCCCATAAGAAAGTAAAGGTCTTTTTTTTCAATATTTAGCTCATCTCTGAAATACTTTATTGAATCTATAGTATAACTAATATCTCCTTTCTTAATTTCAAAGTCAGATATTTCAAAATTATCATTATTCAATAAAGCCATATCAAGCATTTTTAGCCTTTTCTTAGGTGAAGACATTTCTCTGCCTTGTTTTAATGGAGACATATATGCTGGTAAAAAAATTAATCTATCAAAGTTTTCGGATTCAATGATTGTTTGAGCAATAAGTAAGTGACCAATATGAGGAGGGTCAAAAGTTCCGCCAAAAATACATGTTTTCATATTATACCCTTATTAAGAGTTGTCTTTAATAACATTTAAAGCTTGTTCTTTAAATGAATCTGTAACAATAGATTTTACATTTATTTCAAGATCTGTCAAATACTGCTTAGCCTCATCGCTTTTATTTTGAAGTGCTAGACATCTAATAATTTCCATATTAGCATCATTAAAAAACTTAGTGTCATAAAATTCATTTACTACAATTTTATAAGATACAATTGCAGAATCATAAGCTTTGAGCTTGAAATACAACTTTCCAGTTTCCATATTTTTTTCTGCTAACCTTGTTCTCAAGCTAATTAATAATTTGTCAGCATCTTTAGAGTATTCAGAATTAGGAAAATCATCAAGAAACTCTTGAATTTGAGATATAGCTTTTAAACTAGATTTTTGATCATGAAAAAAATTTGGTGATAAATAATTTAAAGATTCACAGATTCTCCATCTTGATTTTTCAATGTATGGACTAAAACCCATTTTTGATACAAGATTCTCATATTCAATCAGCGCTAAATCGTAATCTTTATTTAAAAAAAATGATTCTGCTAAGAAAAATAATGCATCATCTCCTAAGTCCGTATGGGAAGCTCTTTGCACAATTATATTAAATTGTTGAGATGATTGAACATATTTTTCTTTTTCAAAATAAGAAAGTCCATCATCAAAACGTTTTTGGTAGGATGAGTTATCGTCGAATGAAGATGTAATGCCGCATGAGCTTAGAAAAAACGTAAATAATGAGAGCAAAATAATCTTCATATAATAAAACAGCTTTTGAAAGTTGTATTAGAAAGAGCCGACAATAGAAAATTTTAACATTTCTGAATGCGGATCAAAATCATCAGCCATTACATAACTTAAATCGAAACCGATGGAATTAAGCTTCAATCCAAATCCAAGTGTTGAATAACTTACTTCGCCGGCGTCATTAACCATACCAGCTCTAAGAAAAATTTCATCAGAAATTGCATATTGAAAACCAATATTAGTTCCCATAACACTATCATTGATATCATAATTGATATCAAAAGCAGCTAATCCCTTTCCATCCATTAACTCTAAAGATGATCCCAATCCGAGTCTAGTAGGCAATGGGTCTTCTTCGCCATCTTCAAATGTAACTCCGGGACCTAAATTAGCGAGAATAACACCAAGTTTCAGATTTGGATTATTTAAAGCATTATGCCTAAAATAAGCAACATCAATAGCAATATTAGAACTGGAAGCATCATAATTATTAACTACTGCCAACTCTTGGAAAAAATACTTTCCATTAATTCCCCAGGATGAATTTTCATCAATACTTTTAGCATATGACATATTTAATGCATACATATAACTTGAAAAGGTACCTAAATCAACATTATTGATGTCTGTAGCATTTTGGTCACCTAAATTCAAATATGTAAAATGACCTCCAATGGCTTGACCTTCACCTAAAGGCATTGCAAATGCAAGAAAGTCATAAGACATGTCGTCGACTAAGTTGGGCAAATAACTTGTATGCATGAAAGAAAATTCTTTTTGTGATAGGTTTATTAAACCTGCAGGGTTGTAATAAGTAGCATAAGAATCATTGGCTACAGCGATATTGGCTTCTCCCATACCACTAGATTTAGCACCAGGGTTGATTGTTAAAAAAAGCGATCCAGCAGTTCCTTGTGAAAATGCTAGATTAGATAAAATAAATATTGCGAGTAGTTTGTTTAATTTTTTCATGTTAGAAAACTAATTATAATTTAGTAAAAGAACAATGGAATATATGTAATTAATATTACGCCCAGAAATCTAATAAAAAAGAACGGTAAAGTAGACCTGTAAATAAATGGCATATCTTTTTCAAATCTATATGAAGATAAATATAAATTCATTCCAACTGGTGGAGTAATATATCCAAGTTCAAGATTAGAAATAAATATTATTGCTAGATGAAATGGGTCTATACCAAAATATGTTGCAAGAGGAGCAATTAATGGTACTACAACAATAATTGCGGAAAAAACATCCATTAGGCAACCAACAAGTAATAGTAAAATATTTAGTGCCAAAAGAAATATAATCTTTGAGGATATTGTACTTTGAACATAATTAAGAATTTTTAAAGGAATTTGTGCATCCACTAAATAGCCAGTAAATCCCATAGCAAAGCCAAGAATAATCAATACTCCACCTACTAGAGTTGAACAATCAATTATAATTTTAGGTAAATTTTTGAATGATATGTCTTTAAAAATATATAATTCAACCGTTATCACATATAAAACTAGCAGTGCAGCGCTTTCTACGAGGGTAGCAAAACCTGAAAAAAGGCTTAATATTATGAGCAAAGGTATTGCAATTTCCCATTTAGCTATTTTTGCAGTTTCAAAAGCATCTTTAAATACAAATCTTTCAACCGTTTTACTTTTTGGTCTTTTATAAAGACCATAAAAAAACATTATGCTCATTAAAAAAATTGCTGGAATTAATGCTTGTTTAAATAATTCTAATGGATTTATTCCAGCAGTAACTGAATAAATTATTGCTGGAAGGCTTGGAGGAAAAAGCAATCCTAATGATCCTGCAGTAGTAATTATTCCTAATGAAAATTGTTTTGAATACCCATCATGTATTAAAATCGGATAAAGTATTGCCCCTAAAGCAAGAATTGTCACTCCTGAACCCCCTGTTAAAGCAGTGAAAAAAGCGCACAAAAGCACAACTATAAGAACAGTTGATCCTGGAAGCCATCCAAGACTAGCCTTAAAAAATCTAATTAATCTGTCTGAAATATTACTCTCTGCTAATATATATCCAGCAAGAGTAAATATTGGTATAGCAGCTAATGTTGGAGAAACAACTATTCTATATGCGCTATCACTTATTGTAGAAATTAAATCATAGTTTGTTGCCCATTCTGAAGGCTCTGACAAAAAAAAGAAGATTGATAATGAAGCTAATAGAATGAAAATTGGAAGTCCAAAAGCTACTAATGAAATCGCAAATAACACCTTAGTCCATAGTAGGAAAGGATTTGCTAATGGAAACTGCCAAAAATAAAGAATTATAGTTGGTATGATTGAAATTACCGTTAATAAAATTCTATATTTTAAATCAGCACCACTAGTCATTATCATTTGATACCAGATTAAAATTAGTCCCACTGGAATTATTGACTGAGCGAACCATGTTGGAATATATGGTGCTATATAATCTGGATACTGAAAACCGATTTGTATCATTTTTAAGTATGATATTGATAAAACAAATACAATAGATAGCGAAAAAACGTGAACAAAAAATTTGCTATAATTTACTTTTGTCGAAAAATCAAACACAGGCTCTCTAACAACAGATAATAATTTATTAGATCTTGCTGCAATTACCGCACCTATGAAACCAATCCATAATGTCATGTGCTGAACAATTTCTTGTGATGCCGGGATTGAAAAAAAACTGATATACCTTCCAAGAATCTGAAATATTGGAAAAGATATAAGAACCAAAAATAAAAATAAACAAAGCCAATCTATTGCTCTATTTAAATAATTATTCATTTATAGCAGAAATCACTTTTTCATAGATGTCAGTCGACAAAAATGTTTCAACAACATCAGGAGTAATTTCATCTTTGAAATCATTCCAAACAGCAATTTCTTCATCTGAAGGTTTTTTAATCTTCAAACCATACTCTTGCATGACTGCAATAGCTTTTTTTTCCATTTCTCTTCCACTTTTTTGATATTTTTTTCCAATATCATTTGCTATTTCCATCATAATTTTTTGATGTTCAGGTTTAATTTTTTTCCATACTCTCTCGTCAACAATAACGGCTCCAACAAATGCCCCCCACTTAAGATCAAGCATATTTGGCATCAATGCTGACCATCCTGAACTCAAAGATAAAATTGGCACTGTTTGCATGCTATTTATCATTCCAGTTTGAAGAGATGTTAAAATATCAGTTTCTGATACTGGGACAGCATTAAATCCAAATTTTTTAAAGAGCTCAACTGTAATATAATCACCTGCCGTAGTATAAATTTTTGCATCCATTAAATCTTTAGGAACCGAAATCTCTTCTGAGGAAAACCAATACACCCAACCAATATCTACTAGAAAAAGAAGTTTAAAACCACTTTGAGATAACCCTTCTGAAATATCATCAAACATCACAGATTTTACTTTATCAATTTCTTCATAGTTTTGAAAACCCATTGGCAATGTAAATGCTTGAATTTGATCGGTCAAATCGGCAAGACCAATAGATGACATGGCTGAAGCTTGTATCTGCCCTACCCTCATTTTTCTTATTGTATCTCTTTCTCCTCCAACAACTCCATTAGGGTAAATTCTTAATTGTACTTGACCTCCAGTTTCCTGTTGCCATCTTTGACCCATTTCAAATAGAAGATTATAGTATTCAGTACCTTCAGGTGCTACAGTCGCAAGTTTAATTACTATGGGTCTTGCAAAAATAATATTTGATAAAAATAAGAGGGTTAATATGTTTCTGAATATTTTCATAAAAATAATTTACATATAAAATAAATCATCTACTCTTGATTTTAACCATTTGGCACGAGACTGAGATAATTTGTTAGATTGTTTTAAACTTTTATCTTTATTGACGTCAATATTTATTGCCTTATCCAGCAGCTCAATAAATAATTTCTTATCCTGTTTTGACACAGCGTAATTTTCTGCTAAAGTGACGTATATTGAAGCATTTAAACCATTTGACTGTTTTTCTGCTAAATCAAAATATGATAAAGCTGTTTTTTGAGCATTTTTATCGCCACTTAGATCGTTTAAATACACGCTCATCATAGCAGCGCTAAGCGTACCATTTTCCCAATTAGGATCAATAGTTATGGCATTTTCTAGCAACCATTTTATATCAGGTAGATTAATTAAATATTGAGGATCTCCTTGACTAGCTTGAATTGATCCTGCTAGAGAACCACTCAACCAATATAAATAGTCAATATCCTCTTTTTCAAAAGCTATTTCTTCTTTATTCCTCATTTTTTGTACGAAGTTTTCGTATTTAATTTCTAGAGCATTAAATAAATAATTTCTAGAAATAACAAATAAATCCAAGGATTTTGCATAATAATTTCTGGAACTATAATAGTCGCTGTACATTAATCTATCTCCTTTTTCCATCAAAATTCCATATGCATACGTTATTCGACTCTTTGATGCATTAAGATAGAAGAGTTGATTATTAGGATTTTTTTGAATTTTCTTTTTTTGAGATTCAAATGATAATGGTAATGCAATTTCTGCTACTTCTGACCCTAGCATCATTTTATTGTTTACAGCACAACCATTCAAAATAATAAAAATCAAAAATAGAGGGGTTTTAAGAGCTAAAAACTTTTTTAATAAATTAATCATATATTTGAAAAGATGAGCACAGCTCATTGATATGCTTTTTAACTGATTGAATTTTGTCTTTATTATCATGATTTAAAATGACTTGATCTATTAAATCAACAATAATTTTAACTTCATCTACACCCATTCCCCTAGTCGTCATAGCTGGAGAACCAATTCTAATTCCACTTGTAACAAATGGACTTTTGGGATCAAAAGGAATCATATTTTTATTTACGGTAATTCCTGCTTCGTCAAGAGCAATTTCTGCAGCTTTTCCGGATATATTTTTGTTCTGTAAATCAATTAAAACTAAGTGAGTGTCTGTTCCACCAGAAATTAATTCATATCCCTTAGACTTAAACTCCTCAACAAAACATTGTGCGTTATCAAGAACTCCTCTAATATAAGTTTTAAAAGATGGTTCTAGCGCCTCTTTAAATGCTACTGCTTTTGCGGCAATGATATGCATAAGCGGCCCACCTTGCAATCCAGGCATTACAGCGCTATCGATTAGCTCTGACATCATTTTAACTCTTCCAGATTTTGGTGCAACTTTTCCAAATGGATTTTCATAATCACTACCAAGCAAAATTATACCACCTCTTGGACCTCTAAGCGATTTGTGAGTACTGGTAGAAACAACATGACAGTGCGGAAATGGTGAAGGATGCATTTCAGCAGCTATTAATCCTGAGTTATGGCAAATATCCCCGTGTAAAAATGCTCCAACTTCGTCCGCAACTTCCCTAAATTTTTCAAATTCTACTGTTCTTGGATAAGCGCTTGCACCACAAATGATAATTTTAGGTTTGTATTCTCTAGCTTTTTTTAGCAAGTCATCAAAATCTACTAATCCAGTATCTTGTTTTACTTGAAAAGTAACAGAATTATAAATTTGACCTGAAAAACTAACTTTAGATCCATGTGTCAAGTGTCCGCCATGACTCAAATCAAGGCCCATTATACAGTCTCCAGGCTGTAAATAAGCAAGATAAACACCCATATTAGCAGATGAACCTGAATGAGGCTGGACGTTGGCATATTCCGCCTTAAAAAGTCTTTTAGCTCTATCGATTGCTAAATTTTCTGCCTCGTCAACATGAATGCATCCACCGTAATATCTTTTTCCAGGATAGCCTTCAGCATATTTGTTTGTAAGGACAGAGCCTGCAGTTTCAAGAACAGCTTTACTAGTGAAATTTTCAGATGCAATCAGCTCCAAATATCCATTTTGTCTATTTAATTCAGATTGAATTATATCATAGATTTTTTTGTCTTTTTCTTTGACAATAGACATCAATTACCAATCAGATTGTTTTGATAAAGATTCTGAAACCCATTCATAACATCTTCCACTTGGAGAAACCTTTCCAGAAGCTTGAACATCTTTATCAGTCATAAACCAATCAGCATAGCTAAATAAAACCTCATTTTCTTCTAACCAATTTTTTTGCTTAAAATATTTTGAATTGCCTTTGTTTTCAGCTTTAACAAAATATTCGTAAGCAAGTGAGGCTACAATTTTATCAGAACGAGAAAAATTATCACCTCTACAAGACTGCATAGCTTTGTAATAAAGATTACCCATATGGGCTAAAGATTCAGCATTATTTCTTGAAATTTTCATCGATTTTTGACCCCATTCAAATGCAGACTCAAAATCATCCATCTCTATACTGTTTACAGAAATTAATAATGCAACTCTAAAATTATTTCTATCAAGCTCAAATAAGTCTTCAAGAATGTCTACAGCGTCATCAAAATCAGAGTTTTCATTGTAAGCTTTACCAAGCGACATATACACCATACTATTGTCACGATTGTAGCTTAAAGTATTTTCAAGAACATCGATTGCTTCGTCTGTTTCACCGTTAGACATTAATTTTTCAGCATACTCAACTGCATAGGAGGCATTATCTGGATTGTCTTCAAATCTTGCTTTAAAAATTTCAAGTGGATCCTCACCAGAATCCTCATACACTCTTGCTAATTCAGACTGAACTGATGCATTATTTGGATCAATATTTAAAACCTTCTTTAAAACAGAAATTTGTTCATCTGTTCTCCCTTGCTTTCCGTAAGCCTTGGCTAAATCTCTTAACGAATCAATATCTCTAGACCCAGAGTCCATCAAGCGTTCATATTCAATTATCATTTCATCAATTTTATCTTGTTTCTTGTAAGCATATGCTAATCTTGTCATCAAAGAAGTATTGTCAGGAAGCTCTTGTAAGCCTTTGGTCAATACCTTTTCTGATTCTTCAAATTTTCCAAGATTTTGTAATGCAATTGACCAGTAAAGATAAACATCATCAGCATTTACCCAATCTGAACTCCATTGATCACACCTCAGCTCCATTAACTCAGAGTAAGATTGAGCGCTTAACTCCCAATTGCTGCTCCTGTAGTATTCAGCAGCACTACTAGATAATTGAGGACATCTATCTTCCTGTTCATATTCAATAGAATATGGATACCACCCTTCATTATAGATAAGTCTGGTAGCTTCTCTGCAATCAACAATTTTTATTTCTACATCATTTGTTATTCTTAACTGCTCACCTCTTTTACATTGAGCATTTAAACCAGAAGTGAAAATGATTAAAAAAACAATTGCATATAAATAATTTTTCATACTTTTTTCCTAAAATTAAATTTCTCTTCTTTTAACGAACCACAAGTCACCAATACTAATACCTAAATTAAAAGAATGTAATGTTTCGTTTCCAACTAAATACAATCCATCTCTTTTTGCCAACTTATATCCAAAATCAATTTGATTTCCTGTAATTCCAAAATTAAATCCTATACCTAAACCTAAACCAACTTCATTAATATTTTCAAGATTTTTAACTCCATAATTTTGGAAAAATAATGATCCTTTAAAATTATAACGGTCTCTTGAAAAAGGTTGAGCAAACTTAATGTACGATAAACTTATTTTATTTTTACTCTCAATATACCCTTCAAAAATAGAGCTATTTAAATTGTGCTCACCGTTATCACTCCAAAGCAAAAGCTCTGCTTGTAAATGCTTTCTAGGACTAAACTCATAATCAGCTCCAAAAGTAAATGATGAAATTTTTAATTCATTATCAAATTTTTGATTTAATGGCAATAAAGCTTGACCAATATCTGGAAAATCATTTATATCATGATAATTGTTATCATTTAAATCAATAAAAGCTTGATAAGAATCATTTTCAATATTTATTCCTTTTAAAGGCATACTAAAAGAAGCTGATATAAATATTGGATTATCTTTAAATTTTGCTCTATTTGTCGAAAAAAATAAATCAACCAAGGTTCCTGAAAAATAATCTCTAGATTGGAGCAAATGATTATCATTTTCAATAATAAGATTTCTAGTATATCTTGAAGAACCAAATACAATATTCAGATTAGTTCCAATACTATCAAAATCGTTCAATTTATAACCAAATGACAAAGAAGCTTTAGAAGGACCGCCAGAAGAACTATTCATTCTAGTATATAATAATTCCTCCTCATTAAAAGTGAAAGAAGTCGTTGTAGTATCATTAATAACAACCTCTCTAGATAAAAATGGCTCAAAAGAAACTCCAAATGCCATTTTTTGTTTCCATGGTATTACTAATTTGGCCGAAGAAAGTGAAAAATTTGTACTGCTATTAGATTGAAAGTTAGCATTTTGAACACCAACTGAAGTGTTCAAATATGAAAATAGCAAATTATGCCAAGTAGAAGGATTTGAAATAGAAACATTATCTTTTAAAGAAGGTAACAACTGGTTTGATACTCCAACAGATGAAGCATCGCTATTGTCAAAAGATGATCCAAAACCATAGCCACTCATTGCATTTTGAGGTAAAGCAAACGTTAAAAACAGTAGAATAAAAAACTTACGGCTCAACATACATCACCTCAATTGTATTTAAGTTTAAACTAACCTTATCAAATGGACTGTTAACTGGAGCACTGTAAATCATTAGCTCATTATGTTGAAAAAGACCATTTTTATATCCCTGCAAAAATGCCTGAATAGGAATTCTTACTTGATTATCTTCAATTTTCCTTGAAACAATAAAATTTGAATCAATGTTATAACTTGATTCAACTTCAGAAGAAGAATCTTCCCCGTCTCCAGAAGTGTTAATAAATGGAGAAGTAAAATTCCAATTTTGTACTGAATCTTGAATAGCGCTAATAATAACATAAAACTCATCGTCCTCAAGAAGATTTGAGTTTTCTACATCAAGAACTAAGTTAGAATTTTTAAACAGCTCATTTCTGGATAATGTATCCAAAAGATTTAAATCAAATTCAATGATAGATCTTAAACCCGATCCTGAATTCAGCGAAATATAATTAAAATCTTCATTATTAATTGCTGGTGGACTAAAAACATTAATATCTTTTTGAGAAAAAAATGTAATAAAAGTATCTAAAGTTGTTTGCTCATCAATAATTGCCTTATACCATATGCGCATTTTTGGACCATTTGCAGATTCGTTGCTTTCAAGTGAAAATAATTCATCGAGCATGCTTTCAGTATCTTTCAGCATAAAAGTTCTTGCTGGATATGTTTCAGTATCTAAAAAATACTCCTTGAGGTTGTCTAGTGATCCATTTTCCTCTGTGAACATTATTTTAACTGTATCCAAACCAGTGGAATCTGGAGTAAAATCTTCAGGAGATAAATAAATCTCATTTAATAAAAAAGAATTTGATTCAAAATCAACAAAATCACCTTGATTATAGAAATTTAAAGAATCTGAAAATACGCTATCATCCTCTGTTGTAATAGAAAATAGACCCAAATCAAATCCAGTGCTCAAAGAATCTTCTGTTTGAAAGAAAACCATTGCACTGTCCACTTGAATTGAATCTGCTAGTAGGTCAACAAGGCTAATCGGTGGAATATTTCCAGAAAAAAGAGTCATTTGAACTAATGAGTATAAATTTTCAGATTCTTTTATGCTTCCAAAAAATAATTTATCTCTTGTACTAAATTGAGGATAAGTTTGAAAGAGCTTGCTATTAGTTTGAGGCAAAGTAGAGGTTTGTATAGTTGAGTCTTTATTTTCGATTTCGTTGTAAATGATTGTTTCTTCACTACAAGACGTAATGAAAATCATTAAAATTAACAATTTTATGGCATTTAAAATGAATCTGGACATTTATTATAGAGCCTTAATAACTTTTTCAATTTCATCTAAAAGAGCTGAAGAATCTCCATCTGACTTTGTCAAGTCAACTGTAGAGCAAGATTTAGAATTCTTAAATACACTAGAATTCATAATATTACCACTTACTTTTTCTTCGTCATCAATTACAATAGTTGCATCTGCATAAGCACAACCGATTTGATTTAAATTATACGATTTTATTTCTTTTTTTGTTTCAACATTAAATGGAAGATTAGAAGAATCAAAAAGAACATCCTTATTTAATGAATTTGTAAGGTATATAGTCTTTATTTTTGAAAGATCTTTGTCGTTTTCTGCTAATTTTTTAACAAAAAATGGAACTAAAGCTGATGTCCATCCATTACAAATAACAACATTAGGAAACCAAAATAAATTGGGAAGCATTTTAATTGCAGCTAATGAATAAAACGCAAATCTAACATCATTGTCAGGAAGAAATCGCCCATTTTTTGACTTAAATAACAAATTGTTTAATTCGCCAAACTTTTCTTCATTTTCTAGAAAATAAACTTGCAAACGAGTCTTGGGTAAAAAAGCACTTTTAGCAGAACATTTGTAATCAATATCATCATAATTAAATAAAATTTCTTTTAGTCTAATAACTTCTCTTAAAATATATTTTCTTTCACTAATGAATCCATATTTTGGCATTAAACATCTTACGTCATTTTCCTGATCTTGTAATCCAAGTGGAATGTCAACAGAAAGATTAGCTAAATTTGAAACCGACGCAAATGGCTCCATTTCACTATTTATATAAAAGATTTTTTTAACCATGATAATGAGCAAAAGAAGTTAACTAAACACTGCCAAAACTACAACTGCCAATAATAATTAATTTTTAGAAAAATTTGTCACCAAAGAAAGAATAATAAAACAAAGCAACATAAAGGAACCGCCAGCTGAAACAAATGGAGTTGGTAGCCCTTTAACAGGCATTAAACCGATAGTCATTGCGGAATTAACAAATATATGTGAAAAAAGAATTGATGTTAAACCAATTATAACTAAAGATGAAAAATAGTCAGATGATTTAAAAGCAATATCTAATAAAGTTTTAATGAGCATAAAGAATAAAAACATGATAATTGCAATACCAAAGAAACCAAATTCTTCAGCTATAACTGACAAAATAAAATCAGATTCTTGCACAGGAAGGAATTTTAATTGAGTTTGAGAGCCTTGACCCCAACCTTTTCCAAATAATCCACCAGAACCTATTGCCGTTATACTCTGAATTATATGATATGATGATCCCATTGGATCTAAATCTGGATTAAGGAAATCGATAAATCTTTGCCTTTGATAACCATTTAAAAAATCATTCCAAAAAAAAGGGAATAATAATCCTGTGAAAATATTCGCGAAATAAATTAAAATTCTATTTAAAAGTCTTCCTTGAAAAGCTAGAAAAATAATAAACATAAGAACTCCCCAAATATTAAAAATCATATTATTTGAAGCAGCAATAATTGTAATTACAGGAGCTATTAAAAGAAAAAGCGTAAAACCACTCACCCCTGCCCAAAGCATCATAGGTAATACTGGAGCAAAAATAATTACTGCTGTTCCTAAGTCTGGCTGATTTAAGACTAAAAATGACGATAGTAGGGCAATTAAGATTGGTATAAAAACTATATAGCTTTCTTTAACTTCTAACTGATGATTGGAAAGATATTTTGCTATTAAAATAATTGTAGCACACTTTAAATATTCTCCAGGCTGTATATAAAAAAATCCAAAATCTATCCATCTATAAGTATTTTCTACAGGTGTTAAAAAGAACGGTACAGAGCATAGTAAAAATGAAAAAATATAAATTAGAGTCGAATTATCATGAATGGTTTTAACATTAATTTGATTAAGAATAAAGAACACAAATAATGAAAAAATTATAAAAATAAGTTGTCTCATAAATGAACTATTTATTGATAATGGATCAGAAGAAATACTGTAAAGAGTAATAAGTCCAAAAGTAATTAATGATGATACGATTAAATATAATCTAACCAAGTATTCATTAGATCCATAAATGTAATTATTAAAAAAAGTCATTTATAAACCATTTCAACTTGTTCATTTGTAAAAAATCTTACAATCTCTCCAGCTATTGGTGAAGCAACAGCTCCTCCCCCTCCGCCATTTTCTACTAAAATAACTAATGAATATGTCTGTCCTTCAAAATCAAAGAATCCGTTAAACCATGCATGTGGTTCACCGTGCGGATTCTCAGCAGTACTTGTTTTGCCGTACAACTTGACTTCTAATTGCTTTGCTCTCCATCCACTTCCACCCTCTGCATTAACAACATCATACAACCCTTTAATAACCCTATCCCATGTTTGATCTGAAAGGATTATGTCATCATAATATTCAACTTTTTTATTAGCATTGAGTTTAAGCTTAGCAGTCTTACCTTTTGATGCAATGTGATTAATATATCTTAATGATTGTAATGGAGTAACTAAGATATCTCCTTGACCAAGTGTTAAGTTTAATAATACCCCCCTTTCAGACCAGCCCCATCTTCCATAGGTATTTATAAAAAATTCTTTATCAGGAATTTGTCCAATTAATTCATTAGGGAGGTCGATATCAGTTTTATTTTGAAAACCAAATATTTTAGCGGTTTTTGTCCAATCAGCTAACTTAATCAACTGCACTGTCTCGTAAAAATAGACATTACATGACTGAGCGATGGCTTTATTCAAATCAACCAATCCATGCCCGTCTTCTTTCCAACAATTAAATGTATTTGAACTGCCTGGAGGAATATAAGATCCTGTGCACATTAAACTATCTTCAGGATCTAATAGTCCATCCTCAATAAGGTTAAAGGCGGTAATAATTTTAAAAGATGATCCCGGAGGATAAAGGCCAGCTATGTTTCTATTAATAATTGGCTTGTCTTCATCCGAAAGTAAATTACTCCAATCTGAGTCCGTTGTTTCTCCTCGATAAATATCTAAATTATAAGATGGATTACTTACCATAGACAAGATATCTCCGGTATCAACATTAGAAACTAAAATAACTCCTTTTTGATCAATGAGAAGATTCTTAGAAAACTGTTGTAGTTTAGAATCAATTGATAAAGTCAAATTTTTACCAGGATAAGCAGGGATATTGTTATCATTAATCCTGTTGATTTTTCTTCCATATGTATCAACTTCAATATAATCAATACCCTTGGAATATCTTAATTCGTTTTCATATTGCTTCTCAAGTCCTTGCCATCCAATAAGTTCCCCAGCTCGATATAGCTGAGATTTATCCAAAAAAGGGATCGACTCACGATCCAACTCCCTGAGATAGCCAAGAAAGTGTGCATCTTTGAGAACATCATTATACAGCCTTTCATCAAATCTTTTATATTGAAAACCAGAAAGCTCCAAACGCCTTTCTTCAATTTGAGATATCTCAGCAAATGTAAGATTCTTTGCAATGACGGTAGGTAGAAATCTTCCTTGATTATACTTTTTATACCTTCTTGAAAGTTCGTCAATTGATATATCAGTTATATCCGAAATTATCTGAAATTGTGCTTCTTTATTATCAAGTTCATACGGCGTTACTGTTAAAATATATGTAGGATAATTTTCTACTAATACAACTCCATTCCTATCCAAAATTAATCCTCTCGGTGCATATGTGGCTTGAGCTCTTACACTATTAACTTGAGACTTGGAAGAGTATCTTTCATATTCAATTACTTGGAGATAAAAATACCTAGAAAGAAGAGTTAATATTGATAAAACTAGAACGAATAACAGAGTCCTGTAATGAAAAATATCTGCTTTGTTATCAATTTTAAGCATTAAGAATTTTGTCCTTCAAAGAAAAGAGTGTAATTACAATAAATCCAACGAAACATGTAAAGTATGTGACAAAAAACCAATTGCTTAAGAAAAGGAAAAAATCATTAAAAAAGAAAAAATCATATCTAAATAACGAATAAATGAAAACACCAAGATGCACAAAAGAAATCCAATAAATATCAAAATTTCTGAATGCGAAATTAAAACTTATTTTTGAAGCCCAAAATCCACAAATTGAAAAAACCAAACTAGATGCTCCAACATAAATTCCACTGAAAAGAACAAAATCAGTAAATAAGCCTACTAAAAAACCATATAAAGTAGATTGTGAGGTATTGCCGAGTGGCATTGAACATAGAATTACATACAACAACATGATATTTGCTTGATAACCATTGAAAGTAAGAAGTTCTGAAAATATTAATTGCAATATGACAGCTAATGGAAAGTACTTTAAATAAAAACTCATTTTACATCCTCATTCAACAATACAAATAGTTGATTTATAGTAGATAAATCAGAGAATAATTTCATTGTAACAATTCTGTTTGAGCTATCAGACTTTTCAAAAATACTCACAACCTCACCTACCGGAAGATTAGGAGGAAAATAAATGCTTAGATTAGAGGTTAAAACAATGTCACCAATTTCAATATCAGATATTTTCTTTAGTTCAGCTATTTCACAAATATCTTCTCTAATCCACCTCATAATACCCTCTACTTCATCAGGAGCTATTTTAACGCTTAATCTAAAATTGACATCACTAATAAGTTGAACTTCGGATGAAGAGCTAGATACTGCAGTAATTTTACCAATTACTCCATTAGAAGAAAGAACTGGAAGGTTTTTTGATACTCCGTCATTAGATCCTCTATTAATTATAATTGATGACATGTTAGCAGTAACGCCCTTAGAAATGACATCTGCGCCAACAAAATCAAGGTTTTCTCTTCTCTTAAAATTCAAAAACTCTCTGTATCGAATATTTTCAGTTTCATGTACTTTAAGTACTTGATTTTCAAGACTTAAACGTAAATTTTCAGAGGACAAAACTTCCAATTTCTTATTTAAAAAAAGTTGATTATCTAGCCAATTAAATGGTTGATAGAGAAATGAAAAACTATTTAAAGAATTTATTTTGGCATTCTTAATCAAATCTGAATCATTGTTAAAAATGAGGAAGAATGAAACAATTAAGCAAAAAGCTAGGGTTATTTTTTCTTGATAGTTTTGAAAAATTAATTGGATTCTAGACATGTTTAGAGAAGAACATGCTTATATTTTTCCAAATCTTCGATGACGGCACCACAGCCTTTAACAATTGCTAAGTGAGGCTCATCAGCAACATTTACAGGAACACCAGTTTTCTCTCTAAGAACTTGATCTAAACCTCTAAGCTGAGAACCGCCACCTGCAAGGACAATACCTCTGTCAATAATATCAGAAGAAAGTTCAGCTGGTGTAGCCTCAAGAGCATCTTTTATTACATCCAAAATTCTTTTAACAGGATCTTTTAATGCCTGTCTTATCTCATCCGTTCTAATATCAATGGTTTTTGGTATACCTGATACTAAATCTCTTCCTTTCACAAGAATATTTCTTGATCGCGTTCTCATTGCTGATCCAACTGAAATCTTAATTTGCTCTGCAGTTTGGGCGCCAATTTCTAATTTGTGCTCATTTCTAAACCAATGTTGAATGGCATCATCCATTTCATCTCCAGCTACCCTTATGGCTTTTTTAGTAACAACACCGTTAAGAGAAATAACAGCAACCTCAGTAGTTCCTCCACCAATATCAACAATGATGTTTCCAACTGGCTTGCTGATGTCAAGACCTATACCAATAGCAGCAGCTACAGGCTCATCAACCAAAAATACTTCTCTAGCTGCTTGTTTTTCTCCGGAATCCCTAACAGCTCTTCTTTCAACCTCTGTTACTCCAGAAGGAACACAAATGACCATTCTAGGTCTTGTGAGTCTATTTAAATTTACTTTTCTAATAAAACCCTGAAGCATCTCATCTACTGCAGTAAAGTCAGCAATAACACCATCTCTTAACGGTCTTATTGTTTCAATACCTTCATGAGTTTTACCAAGCATTTCTTTTGCATCATCTCCGACTGCTAAAACAGCTCCAGTTTTTGTAGAACGGGCAATAATAGATGGTTCATTAATAATAATACCTTTACCAGATAACCAAATTAATGTATTAGCTGTTCCAAGGTCTATTGCAATGTCGCCACTTACCCAATTAAAGCTATCTGAAATTGAATTTTTTATTGATCCAAAGAAACTCATAGAACATAATTTATGAAATATTTAATATTAAACATTAGTTTTTTATTTACTTAATCCTTGCTTACTTAAATCATCTGCTTCAGTGTTTTTATCTCTAAGCACATGATTAATTTCCCAAGAAGATAGCATTTTAAGTAAATCATGGGTTTTTTTATGCAAAGCAGCCATTCTTTCATTCTTAACCTTATAATCTCCATTAATTTGCTTTACAACTAACTCGCTGTCGGCAAAAATTAATACATCAGAAATATTATTTTTTATACATAAATCTACACCTTCAATCAAAGCTAAATATTCAGCCTCATTATTTGTTTTAACACCAACATTTTCAGAAAAAGAGAATAGCGTTTTATTTTTAAGCTTTATAACACCTCCAATACCAGCATTTATAGGTTTATAGTCATTATCAAATTCACAAGCACCGTCTGTATACAATGAGTATTCTTCATTAACCACTGAATCATTTGATAACAATGATTTTAAACTCGATAAATCGGTGCTTGAAAAAGATGATTTATATTTATCTAATATTTTTGAAATTTTTTTATTTTTACTGTCCATAGCTTTAGTACATAAATGGCGTTCTAAGCCTGTAATCTCCAAAACCAAAATCATCTACAAATCTAAATTCTTCATTAATTTGAAAATAATACCATGTTTCATAATTATAGCTTTGTTGAGGGTTCATAGATCTTGAAATATCATCAGGCCTTCCAAAGAGAATATAAATCATACCCATATCGGATCTCCAACCTCCAGAAGTACCTCTAGAAAAATTTTCTTCAGCAAAAGCAACTCTCTTATAATACTCTATCATTAATTCATTTTCTTTGGTAGTAACATCTGGATCTCTCTTTGCCCATACTTTTTTAAAAAACTTTTCTTTATCTGAGCTTTTCAATTCTCTTAGTTCCTTTCTTTCTTCTGTATTTAAAATATAGTTCATTTGTTCTAATGCTGCGTTTACATTTTTAATTGAAGAAAGCATTAAATAATCATTCCTAAACTCAATTGGAAAAGACTTAGATGAAACATTTCCATTTTGAGAAACTTGAATTTTTACCCTCAAATCTGATGTGTCAATGTTTTCTATCGGAATCTGAAGGAATTTATAGTCATAATTCTTGTTTGTTTCACCTTCAAAAGACTTATTCCAGACTGTTTTTTTATCTGAAACCAACGATATATCTAAAAAATAATCTCCTTTATCTAAAGCAAAATATTGATAAAATTCTAATATATTATCTTTCACCTCGACTTTATTTATACTAATTGGATACTTATCAAGGCCGAACTCCCAACTTCCTTTTTTATTCTTAACAAATATTGGGTCAAAAATTTTGGAGTATTTTCCTGATGGCAGATTCTTTTTTGTGAATTTTTTTTGCTTCTTTCCAATTAGTTTTGTATCCATATCTTTTAATGAAAAATTAACGTTAAACTCTTGCAACGGAATTATAAAAGAAGTGGTGATTAGTATAGGATTAGCTCTCGAAACAGTTTGAGAGAAATTTTCAACTACAATAGTTTCTGAAAAAGATTTTTCATCAATCTTACTTCCATCTTCTGAAATGAGAGAAATATTGAGATCATAAGAAGATTCAAAGTTGGTGTCTTTCTTTAGAAACTGAAGATTTCTATTAAATATTTCAACAAAAGCAATTACTTCGATATTATTCTCCGAGGGCCTCAAGACTACATTAGTTTTGAAAGAGTTGATATTTGAATTGATTCCTTGAGCTCCGACTAGAGTTGTAAAAAGAAGTATTAAGATATTTTTTTTCATAGGGGTAGCCTTAATTTAATTAAACCGGTACTTGTAAGTAATACCAAAAATTCATCAACTTGTTCCAATTCAAAAATATTTCTAATAAAAGAAAAATCATAGAAATTGTTTAATTGCTCTTCAACTAAATCATAGATCGCTAAGCCACCTGATGTTCCAATGTATAAATTATCATTTATGCGCATAATATCATTTACCCGGTTGTTAAAATATAAGCTTGAAGGAACAAATTTATTATCTCCATTGCTTAAAATTCCTTTTTCAGAAGAAAAAAATAAGGAGTTCTCATTTCCATAAATTTCATTCACCCTAAAATTATCGTTCACTAAGAATTCAAACTTTTCAACATTTATATTTTCTTCTTTATCAAAAACATAAACTCTACCATTGAGAGATAAATAAAGCTTATCATTTATCACATCTAAATAATTGATTGATAAATTATTCCTTTTTATAAGATTTGAGATTTGGGAATTAATAATTTTCTTACTTTTTATATCAAGAACAATCAAATCATTTTTTGAAGCTATATAAATTTTATCATCTAAATGTTCGATAAATTCAATTCTTTGTGAAGGTATGCCCTTTTCATAACCTAAAGTTCTAAAAAAATCACTTCTTTTATTATAAACAACTACTTTTCCATCAGAACCAAACCATACTTCATTGTTAATTATTTCACTAGAATAAAAATCAGCATTAAAAAATCCAGAGTAATTTGTTTCAGAAAAATTATTTATTTCACTAAAACTATTATCAATTGAAGATATTCCACTAACCTTAGTATTATTAATGCCTCCTAACCATAAATCATTATCAACAGAAACAGTTAATGGTACTGAAACTGCAATACCAACAGTTTTAGGAGTTATAGTTTTGCTAAAATCATCAATATAGAGCAATTGTCCATTTGATAATCCAATCCAACCAAATCCATTTTCAGTCATTAAAAATGAATTATAATCATGAAAAACACCATTATTATCAGCCGCAGAATCATTTCCTAAAAGCCAGCCCTGTTCGATAAAATAATCCTCAAATGAAAAATCTTTATAGATAAATTTATTTTTAAAGCCAATGTCACCCCAATCAATACCTTCTTCATCTGGGTAAGTAAATACTCCAAGAAAAGATCCGCTAACATGATCTAGTTTGATAAATCTTGAAGTTGTCTTTATCCATAAGAAGTTTTTTGAAGATCCTAAATCTTCGATACTTCTTAAAGAGTTGATTGATAAATTATCGAGTTGAATCCTATTCCAGCTACCCTCTCTAGTACTAGAAAATTCTAATCCTCTATTTCCAATAATCCAAAGTATGCCTGTGTTTCTATCAACATAAACATGCTTAATTTTGTTTGATTTAATTCCTTGACCTAAAAAAAGGTTTGATTCAAAGTTTCTTGAAAATTTATTAAATCTTAGAATACCATTTGCATCGGTAGCAAAAAAAATGTATTGATATCCTTCCGATATAGAATTTACAGATTCGTTTTGTCTAATTATTTCCCAGTCATACAAATCAAATCGTTGATCAATTTGTGCACAAAGAACATCAAAGAAAAAAATAAATTGAATTAAAAATAGCTTATTTTTTCTTATACGATGAATTCTTCTTAAAACCTTTTCTAACTTTTGAAACATGTCCATTATCTAAATAAATTATTACACTAGCAAATTGTTTCAAAAAATAATCATTGCTTGAAGACAATAATACTGTTGTTCCAAGGATATTATTCATTTTGACAATCTTTTTTCTAAGCATTATCTCTGTTCGTGGATCAATTGATAACCCATAGTCATCAATCAACAGCACTCTTGGGTCTTTTTCAACCCCAATGACAGTCTTAAGCCAGTGCTTCTCCCCATCAGAAATTAAGTTAATTGGGGTTTTCCAAACTGCTTCCATCTGAAAGCTAGTAAAATGCCTAGATTTTATTTGCTGAGTTTTTTTAGGAAATTTTTTATTTATGAATTGTTCAACAGTTAAAGAAGAATTTACTGATTTAACATCAAGATATTGAATATCTTGGTGTTTCTTTATTTTCCCAAAGAAACCTTTTTTAAATTCATTTCCTTGATATAGAACGGTACCGCCTGTTTCTTTAGTTTCTCCAGCTAAGACTTTTAATAAAGAAGTCTTGCCTGAGCCAAAATTTCCACAAATGCCGTAGATTAATCCGTTGTGAAACTTTAGAGTTTTTATCTCTAGAGCTTTCTTAGTTTTAAACCTTAGCTTAAGGTTTTGAACGTCATATATTTGTTTAAGTTCCATTGCATCCTCCAAAAAGGACAGTAAAACTATTCGATATCTTCTAAATATTTTTCAGCATCTATAGCGGCCATACAACCAGATCCAGCAGCAGTAATAGCTTGTCGATAATGATCATCTTGAACATCTCCACATGCAAAAACTCCTGGAATATTTGTCAAAGAGGAATCAGGTTTGGTAATAATGTATCCATTATCATCCAAATCAATTACTCTATCAAAAAGATTTGTGTTAGGGTTGTGACCAATTCCATAAAAAACACCTTCACACTCAAAAGTAGTTTTTTCTCCTGAAACAGTATCGTTAAGCACAATACTTGAGACTCCTTCTTTTTGTGAACCGATAATAGAATCAATGCTTTTATTAACCATTATGTCAATGAGGGGATTATTTTTTGCTCTATCAAACATTATTTTTGAAGCTTTAAATACTTCTCTTCTGTGAATGATAGTTACTTTTTTTGCAAATTTAGTCAAAAACGATGCTTCTTCCATTGCGGAATCACCACCTCCAACAACAACGATGTTTTTATCTTTAAAGAAATATCCATCGCAAGTTGCGCAAGTGCTAATTCCATAACCCATAAGCTCTTCTTCTTCTTTTAATCCTAGCATTCTAGCAGAAGCTCCAGTAGAAATAATAACAGTTTCTGATAGAAATTCTTCATCTCCAACATAAACTTTGTAGGGTTTTGAACTAAAATCTACTTTTGTAACATGCTTAAAAAAACATTCAGCCCCAAATCTTTTAGCTTGATCTCTGAATAAGTCCATCATCTCAGGACCCATCACACCATTGGGAAACCCTGGAAAATTTTCAACATCTGTGGTAATTGTCAATTGTCCACCAGGCTGATTTCCTTCGAAAACAATAGGCTTTAAATTTGCTCTTCCAGCATAGATAGCTGCAGTCAGTCCGGCAGGACCCGAACCAATAATGATTGTATTATGAATAGTTTTATCTGTCATCAAATTAATATTGTTAACTAATGATTTGGTTAACATTATCAATTAATGTCTGTTCAGACTGTAAACCAACCTCTTGTTTAACAATCTCACCGTTGCTAAAAAATAAAAGGGTTGGAATGCTTCTTATGCCGTATTTTACGGGCGTTTGCTTAACTTCATCGACATTTACCTTACCTACCACTACTTTATCGCCAAATTGGTCGCAAATTTTATCTAAAATTGGTGCTATAGCTTTACAAGGACCGCACCACTCAGCCCAAAAATCAACAATTACAAGCTTGTCAGAATTAATAACAAGCTCTTCAAAGTTTTCATCAGTAATTTTTACAGTTTTATCAGACATAAATTTTCCAAATCATTTAAATATAAACTTCTGAATTTATATGATTTATTTTAATTGAGTAACAAAAAAATAATATCTAAGAGGTAACCTTAAGGAATCTTCTCTTACCAACCTTTATAACAAGCTCTTCATTCGACGGAGAAACAATGAGGTTAATATCATTACAAACTTCCCCATTAATTTTTACAGCATTTTGGCTTAATAGCCTTTTACCTTCTCCCTTACTATCAATTAAACCTTCTTCTGTTAAAAGCTCAAGCAACCCAACATCAGAATCTATTTTACGACTTTGCATATTTTCAGGATTATCTCTTTTAACAAATATTTGATCAAAAGAACTTTGAGCTAAGTCAGCTTTTTCCTCAGTATAATATTTTTTAACTAATTCTTTTGCTAAGCTTCTTTTTATATCTCTAGGATTATTAGCATCGTCCTTTAGAAGTGATTTTACTTCTTTAATTTTTTTTCTGTCAGCAAATACAGCAAGTTTATAATATTTTAAAATCATTGAATCATTGATTGACATAATTTTTCCATACATATCCTCAGGAGAATCATCTAATGCTATATAATTATCATAAGATTTAGACATTTTTTCTACTCCGTCAGTCCCTTCTAGCAATGGAAGCGTAATTATTGACTGAGGGTCTTGACCATACTCTCTCTGAATATCTCTTCCAACAAGTAAATTGAATTTTTGATCAGTTCCTCCAAGCTCTACGTCCGCATTGATTTCAACTGAGTCCATTGCTTGTGCTAAAGGATATAAAAATTCATGCATAGATATAGGAGTTTCTGATTCAAATCTTTTAGTAAAATCATCTCTTTCAATCATGCGAGCAACTGTATATTTGCTGCTCAATTTAATAACGTCTTCAAAGTTCATTTTATTAAGCCAAGTGCTATTAAATATAACTTTAAGATTATTTACATCAAGTAATACTTTAGATTGTTCAATGTAGGATTCAGCATTTACTTTTGCTTCTTCTAAAGTAAGCTGAGGACGTGTCTTATTACGCTCAGACGGGTCACCAATCATAGCTGTAAAGTCACCAATTACAAGAACCGCTTGATGGCCTAAATCTTGAAAGTCCCTTAATTTTTGCAATACTACTCCGTGGCCAATATGGAGGTCAGGTCTACTTGGATCACAACCAAGCTTGACGGTTAAAGGCTTATTGTCAGATATTGATTTTTCAAGCTTTTTTCGTAAGTCATTCAGAGGAATTACTTCTTCCGTTCCTCGAGATATAAGCTCTAACTGTTCGTCTACAGGTAAAAAAGCCATTATCTTTCTCTCATTTCTCTTTTTGCCTCTCTATCTAGATCTTTTATTTTTAAAGATTCTTTTTTCTGATACATTTTTTTTCCTCGAGCAGTAGCAAATTCTATTTTTGCAATTCCTCTCTTAAAGTATGCTTTTAAAGGTACGATAGTAAGACCTTTCTGAGCAACAACATTCTTTAACTTAATTATTTCTTTTTTATGTAGAAGCAGCTCTCTATCTCTCGTTGGCTCATGACCTTTAATTCCAGTATGTGAATAGGGACTTATATGAGCATTCACCAGGTAAAAGCGATTCTTTTTTAGTGTTACGAAACTATCTTTTAGGTTTAGTTTTTTTTCCCTCAAACTTTTAACTTCGCTTCCTAAAAGAATCATCCCAGATTCGTATTTATCAATTATGGTATAGCTATGAAAAGCTTTACGATTATTACTAA
>Ga0163109_10000349_pt1 | contig 37497 bp, 39 predicted proteins | sample CRUFie1St13metaG_FD_108704 | JGI IMG/M metagenome (GOLD analysis project Ga0163109, IMG submission 108704) | Marine microbial communities from the Costa Rica Dome - CRUD Field 142mm St13 metaG | ecosystem: Environmental > Aquatic > Marine > Oceanic > Photic zone | place: Costa Rica: the Eastern...
CCGCTGGCGGACGTGACCCGCGATTTCGCCGCCTACAACCTTGTCGCTGTTCCCGTCGTCGACGAGGACAACCATCTCGTAGGCGCTGTCACCATCGATGACGTGGTGGACCACATGCTGCCGACGAACTGGCGCGAGCAGGTCAGACCCGACCGAGTGGAGACCACTGCCGGCACCAACGATGGACCATCGTCCCCGGGAGCATCCGATGGCTAGCGCCAGCCGCCGCGGTCCCAGCGCCGTCGACCAGCCCATCGAGACGACTCGCGGCATTCGCCCCAGTTACGACTCCGAGCGCTTTGGTCGCATATCGGAACGGGTCGCCCGGTTCATCGGCTCCTGGGCCTTCATCGCCTGGATGACGGTCGTCATCTTGATGTGGGTTGCCTTCAATGTCTTCGCGCCGGGGGGAATCCAGCCGGATGCCTACCCGTTCATCTTCTTGACTTTGCTGCTGTCCGTCCAGGCGTCCTACGCGGCACCCCTGATTCTTCTCGCCCAGAACCGGCAAACCGACCGCGATCGTGTCCAGTATCAAGAGGATCGTCAGCGCAATGAGCGAATGCTCGCCGACAGCGACTATCTCGCCCGTGAGGTGGCCACCTTACGCACGTCTCTCGGAGAACTCGCAACCCGGGACTACGTTCGCAGTGAGTTGCGCGAGACTTTGGACGCCATCATGACTCGTTTGGATGAACTCGAAGCCGATCGGCGCGATCTGCATTCCGACACTGTGACTTCCGACGCTGTGACTTCCGATGTTGTGAACTCACGCGAATCCGATGACCGTCCCCGGACGTCGGCGTCGGCCACCGAAGACGATCCAGAGGATTCGCCCCCCGCCTAGTCGGCCAATACCATCGGGGCGTGCCCACTCATCCAAACGCCGACGCCATCCACGCGGCTCTCGCGACCGTTCACGACCCCGAGATCCATCGGCCGATCACCGAGATCGGCATGCTCAAGAGTGTCGACATCCACGACGGTGGTGTCGTTGATGTCGGCATCTACCTCACCGTCGAGGGCTGTCCCATGCGCAGCACCATCACCGATCGGGTCGTCGAGGCGGTGAAGCAGGTGCCCGACGTGTCGACGGTAAATGTCGAGCTCGACGTCATGAGCGACGAACAGCGCGCCGACCTGAAGAAGCTCCTCCGCGGTCATGATCAGCGCGAGATCCCCTTCACCCAACCCGGATCAACCACCAAAATCTTCGCGATCGCTTCCGGCAAGGGCGGCGTCGGCAAGTCTTCGGTCACCGCGAACCTCGCCGTCGCTCTCGCAGGCCAGGGCCTGAGCGTTGGCCTGCTCGACGCCGATGTCTACGGGCACTCCATACCTCGCATCCTCGGCTCCACGAACCCTCCGACCATGGTCGAGGGAATGCTGATGCCACCGCAGGCTCATGGGGTTCGGATCATGTCGATGTTGCCGTTCAAACCGGGAGGTGTCGAGACACCCGTGGCGTTTCGCGGGCCGATGCTGCACCGAGCCCTCGAACAGTTCCTGTCCGACGTCTGGTGGGGAGATCTCGACATCCTGCTTCTAGACCTTCCTCCCGGTACCGGAGACATCGCGATTTCCACCGCTCAACTGCTACCGCATGCGGAGATCATCGTCGTAACGACGCCACAGTTGGGGTCATCGGATGTGGCGGTGCGGGCAGGAACCCTCGCCGAGCAGACTCACCAGAAGGTCCTCGGTGTCGTCGAGAACATGAGTTCCTTTCCATGTCCGCACTGCGGGGAGCCGATGGATCTCTTTGGTGTGGGCGGGGGCGACCTCGTCGCCGAGCAACTAACGTCGACACTCGGGACCGAGGTGCCCGTCCTCGGCAAGATCCCCTTCGACCCGCGACTCCGCGAGGGCGGGGATAGCGGACACCCTCTGGTCATTTCTGAGCCGCAGGCTTCGGCGAGTATCGCGCTGACGGACATCGCCGCGCACCTAGGAGCCCGACCCCGCGGCCTCGCCGGAATGCAATTGGGTATTTCGCCTACCGGAAGCTGATCACGGCCAGCCGAGCGCGCATCACTGCAACGTCCCTGAGAAGACTCACAAAAGAACAGGCTTAGGAAAGATCCGGGTCGAAGGTCTGCGCCGGCTTCTTTGGTGCGTCTGTCGGTGTGCCGCTCTCGCCGGAGTCTGCAGCACCGGGCGCTGCCGGGGCGTCATCGTCGTCCAAGAGCCCAGACATCAGGCGCTTGGGATGCAGTTCGCTCAAACTCTTGACACTGTTGACCGAGTCCGCCAGGTCGACGCCAGCGGAGTCCACGATCTCCTTGCGCGCCGACGATGCCATCTCGCGAATCTGGCGCACCCACCGGCCGGCATCGGCGGCTGCCTTGGGCAGCCGTTCGGGCCCGAAGATCAACAGTCCGATCACCGCGAGGGCGACCAACTCACCGATGCCGATGTCGAACATCTCAACCGATGTCTTCCGAGCCACCAAGAACGAGATCGACGGTCTGGGACTCCCCGCTGCGCAGGTAGGTGATGCTCACGGTGTCTCCGGGAGCGAAATCCCGGATCGCCACGACAAGCTCTGTCGAGTCGGTCGTCTCTCGTCCCGCGAGAGCAGTGATGATGTCGCCGCTGCGTAGTCCGGCAGCTTCCGCCGGCCCACCCGGATTCACCTCGCTGATCCGAGATCCACCGTCGGTATAGGACGTATCGAGCGTGACACCGATGATCGGTGTCTTGGAGTCACCCGTCGCGATGATCTCCTCGGCGATGCGTCGCGCGGAATTCACCGGGATCGCGAACCCGAGACCTATCGACCCGGCTTCACCGGTGAACGTCGGAGCCAACGTGGCGATGGCTGAGTTCACTCCGATCACCTGCCCCGCGCTGTTCAGCAGCGGCCCACCGGAGTTCCCCGGGTTGATCGCCGCGTCGGTTTGCAACGCGTTGATGTAGGCCATCTCTCCTTGACCACCGGCGGTCACCGGTCGATCCAGGGAGGAGATGATGCCGGCGGTAACCGTCCCCTGAAGACCCAGCGGCGCTCCAATGGCGACGGCGAGATCCCCAACTGTGACCGCATCGGAGTCTCCCAATCGAACAACCGGAAGGTTGTCCGCGTCGATCTTCAACACCGCTAGGTCGTATGCGGAGTTTCGGCCAACAATCTCGGCGTCCGCGCTATCGCCGTTCTCGAAGAAGACTCTCAACGATCCACCATCGGCCGCGGGAGCAGCGACATGGTTGTTGGTCAAGATGTATCCGTCAGGACGAATCACAAAGCCGGATCCGCTGCCGCGCTCATCGCGACTCTCGATGGCGATTGAAACCACCCCGGGAAGCACCGCGGACACCATCTCCGACACCGACTCCGGCATCTGATCCGCGGGGATCGGGTCCGACGGGATGGTCGATGGCTGAGGAGCCGGCGCCGCGACAGTTGCCGAACTCGTCGAATTCGCCGAGTCCACCGCTTGACCGACGACGTAACCAGCTAGCCCTGCGAAAGACCCCATTATCAACGACACGACGGCTGCGACTGCAATGACGCCCCACAGGCCCATGCCCGATCGCCCCGAGGTGGAGCCACCGGAGCCCGACGGCTGGCCAGGGGCCGATGGCGGGTAACCGCCCGGAGGTGGCTGGCTTGCTCCGTAGGCCACGAAATTCGGGTAGCGCGCCGGCATCGCGGGCGTGGGCGGGCCCTGCGGCGCCGCGGGAGGACGGGGCATCGGCAGGGGGTCGGGCGTCGCAGGAGGTCCGTCGGTTGCCCCCTGCGGGGGCACGCCCGAGCCCTCGGGGGGCCTGTCGTCACTCACGAAGCTCAGCCGCCTTTCTGGAAAACCTCACCCTGTCGCCTCTAAGGCTAGGCTGCGATCGATCCCGGAGCACATCCACGGGGGCGTCGCACGGCAAAGGCCCCAACAGATGGCGGAGAAAGCCGCCACTACCGGGACGAGGAAGAGAGGGCGTCTCCCATGTCATCGACATCGCCGAACTCCCCATCCACCGTCACCTTCGCCCAATTCGCTGACTCCTGGATTCCCGAGCCAGAGCCGGTGGAAGCGGCTCGGGAACGGGCCAGGGAATTCGGCGTCTCGCCCGTCTCTCCCGCGACCGGTCGCTTCCTGACCTTCCTCGCAGCAAGCGTGCAAGCCCAGACAGTCGTCGAGGTCGGCACCGGGACAGGAGTATCGGGAGCGGCACTTCTCGAGGGAATGACGCCCGGAGGCGTGTTGACCAGCATCGACACCGAAGCCGAGTACCAACGGCACGCGCGTGAGGCACTGGTATCTCTCGGACATGAGCCGTCCCGCGCTCGCCTTATTGCTGGTCGGGCGTTGGATGTTCTTCCTCGCATGTCCGACGGTGCCTACGACGTCGTTGTCGTCGACGCCGATCGAGATGAGTACCCGGCCATGTTGGACCAGGCCAAACGCCTCTTGCGTATCGGTGGCGTGGTTGCTTTTCTCAGTATCGGGGAGGACGACATGGTTGCCGATCCCGCCCGCCGGGACGTCGAGGCGATGGCCGTCAAAGAGCTCGCCGAACTGATGAGGCGGGACGCAGATTGGGCCGCAACGCCTCTCGCCGAGGGAAACGGGATGCTCGTGGCGTGCCTGAGGCGCCGAGACTAGAAATCCTTCTGCGATAGCGGGACGTCACCCGCCGTAATGGCACAGCAGGTCGATGAACCTGCGGGTGTGGACTAGGACGGAAGTGCGCCCGTGAGCGCTTCGCCGAGGTTCTTGACCTCTTCAGCATTCAGTTCGACGACGAGGCGACCGCCACCTTCGAGGGGTACCCGCATGACATAACCCCGACCCTCCTTGGTCACCTCGAGCGGGCCATCGCCCGTTCGCGGCTTCATCGCGGCCATATCTGTCCCCTTCCGTGTGTCGCCTCGAAACGCCTGGGAAGCGCCCCGGGAAATCACGGCTCGCGCACCCACGCCAGCCTGAGGTTTCTATTATCCCCGGTCGCCGAGATGTCAGCGCGGCAGGGTGCCAGACTCCACCAGGGCAGCAAATACCCGAAGGGACTTGCGGACACCGGCGGCGAACGCCGGCTTCACTACTGGCCACCCCACTCGACCGAGAGCGCCGAGCGGTGGAACCAGCCCTTCGCTCCAAACGAAACGACTACGGCCATCGGGAAGGGCGAGCACTTCCATCGTTCCGGTCCCTCGCACCAGTGCTCCCGTGTGCACAACGTCCACCCGATAAGGCGGCTCCCACCGCGTGATCGTCATCGTGTCCCAAAAGCCAATCGGACCGATTCCCGTCCACCCGGCAATCTCGGAATACCGGCTGCGGCCATCTCCGTGGCGCACCTCGACCCGCGTTCCCATCATCCATTCGTCTTGTCGAGACCACTGCGTGAACGCATCGAAAACCGATTCCACCGGAGCGTTCACGATGACGTCGAGGGAGAGATGAGCGGTCATCGTTGGTGATCGTTCGTGCGCAAGGACTCGATCTCTGCTTGCAGCTGCGCGATCGTGCTGTCGACCTCGTCCATTCGGTAGCCTCGAAGGACGACGTCGAAGGCCGGGTGGTCATCTCGGGTATCCGGCTTCAGATCGCTCCCAGCATCCGGAAGCCACACCTCGAATTTGCCGACGACAAACCATGCGATGGCCGCCACAACAGCGGCACCGATCAGGAAGAAGACCACGCCCACGTCGTCATTCCATCACGGAATCAGTGGACGGCAACACCGGTGCCGTCAGGGCCTCAATCGCGTGGTCGACGGTGGCGACCCACCGCACGCGGGTCAGACTGTCCCGGCCCACGAAACCCCCATCAATCCACGCGTCCACCTGCGCTCGAAGCAGAGCAAAGTCGCCCCACGGATCCAAAGCGACGACCGGCTTGTCGTGCATGGCCAAGGCTCCTGCTGTCCACACCTCCATGAATTCCTCCAAGGTGCCGATTCCCCCAGGCAAGGCCAGGAAGGCGTCCGAGCGCTCGTCCATGATGCCTTTGCGTTCTCGCATGTTCTGCGTCACGACGAGTTCGTCGGCGTCGAGATCAGCCACTTCTCGACCCCGCAGCGCCTCCGGAATCACCCCGACTGTGTGACCGCCTGCTGCACGCGTTGCGCGAGCGAGTCGGCCCATCATGGACACAGACCCGCCACCTGAGACGCACGTCCAGCCTCGTGACCCAAGAGCCGCACCGACATCGTCGGCCAACGTCAGATACCGAGGCGCAATGAGCTCACTCGAAGAGCAGAAGACGCATACCGATCGGGGCACGGCGCGCACCTAGAAGTTCTCGGCCGTGTCGAGCCAGGCACTCACCTTGGCGTAGACCTGATGGATCTCGCTGACGTCCACATGCTCATCGACCGAGTGCGCGATCGTCGGATCACCCGGACCGAAGTTCACCGCGGGCGTCCCCAACGCAGAGAACCGCGCCACATCCGTCCACCCATATTTCGGTTCGACTGTCCCGCCCATCGCATCAACGAACGACGCAACGATCGTCCGGTCCAGCCCTGGACGCGCACCCGGTGCTTCGTCGACCACCGTGAGTTCGAACCCGTCAAACACCTCGCGAAGGTGGTCGATCGCAGCGGCAACGGACAGGTCGGGGGCGAAGCGGTAGTTGACGGTGACGATGCACTCGTCGGGAATGACGTTGCCCGCGACACCTCCGCGAATTCCGACGGCGTTCAATCCTTCCCGGTATCGAAGGCCGTCCACCGTGGGTTCTCGCGGCACATAGCCGTTCAAGCGGTCGAGAATCTCGCTGGCACTGTGCACCGCATTGCTTCCTTGCCACGAGCGCGCGCTGTGGGCGCGCTCCCCTGGAACTCGAACCTCCACCCGGATCGTCCCCTGACACCCGCCTTCCACGATGCCGTTGCTCGGCTCCATGACGATGGCGACGTCGGCTTCAACAACCGATGGCTCCTCCGCGACGAGGCGGGCCAAGCCATTGTGAACGGCCGCCACTTCCTCACAGTCATAGAAGATGAAGCGAACACCGACCGCGGGCGTACGCATCTCATAAGCGAGTTTCAACGCAACGGCCACTCCGCTCTTCATGTCACACGCGCCGAGTCCATACAGCCGTCCACCGTCGAGCCGGTGCGGCACGTTGCCCGCCGCCGGGACGGTATCGAGGTGTCCCGCGATGATGACGCGCGGTGCAAGGCCCCGCGTCTTAGCGATGATCGCGTTTCCCGAGCGATGGACCGATAGGTGGCCGCACCCCCCCAAGGCAGTTTCGACCAAATCGGCGATCTCCTGCTCGTGGTGAGACTCACTGGGAATATCCACCAGGGCAGTGGCGATCTCAACGACGTCTGCGGAAAGGTCCAACGGCACGTGGATACGGTAGCCCGGTGGGCAATTCATCTGTCGTCGAGGAACTCATCCCGGTTTCCGGTCCCGCATCGGGCTTGGGTTTGGCGACCGTCGACGGGGACACCATCCTGGACGTCTGGTTTCCGCGACCCAGCCTCGGTGCAGAGCCCATGGACGTCGCGTCGTTAGACGCAGGAACACGCAGCGACGAACTTCGCGGGGTGCGAACCGTGGCGGTGCGCACCATCGTCGACGATCTGGCAGCGCCTCCCGTCGACGCGGCGGACGCCTACCTTCGACTCCATCTACTGTCCCATCGCCTCGTTGGCCCCCGCACCATCAACCTCGAGGGAATTTTCGGCACGCTGCCCTTGAATGCCTGGACCAACCTCGGCCCGGTCGAACCCACGCGAGTCAACGACGTGCACCTGCGCGCGCGCTCGAAGGGTGTGCACGTCACCGTCTTCGGCGTGGACAGGTTCCCGCGCATGGTCGATTACGTGATCCCCAGCGGCGTGCGGATCGCCGATGCAGACCGCGTGCGACTCGGAGCCCACGTTGCGGACGGGACCGTCGTCATGCACGAGGGGTTCATCAACTTCAACGCGGGAACACTCGGCACGTCCATGGTGGAGGGCCGCATCAGCGCCGGGGTGGTCGTCGGCGACGGATCCGACATCGGCGGGGGTGCATCGATCATGGGAACCCTCTCCGGTGGTGGCACCGAGGTGATCAGCATCGGTCGCGGGTGCCTGGTCGGCGCCAACGCCGGCGTAGGGATCTCTCTAGGAGACGATTGCGTCGTCGAGGCGGGTTGCTACATCACCGCGGGCTCGAAAGTCTTGCTACCCGACGGGACGGTCGCCAAGGCGCGCGAGTTGTCCGGTCACTCGAATGTTCTGTTCCGACGCAATTCGCAGTCCGGGGCCCTGGAGGTAGTTCAGCGCTCGGGGAGTTGGGGCGGACTCAATGCCGATCTGCACGCCAACGACTAGTGCGTGTCGGGTCTGCTGTGTCGTGAAGCCGGCGGATTGATTCAGTCGATTAACGCGAGGAAATCGGGGCGTAGTCGCGCAGGATCTCTCCCACATACACCTGTCGAGGCCGGCCGATCTTGGTCGTCGGGTCTTCGATCATCTCGCGCCACTGCGCGATCCATCCAGGAAGTCGGCCAAGCGCGAACAAGACGGTGAACATGCGGGTCGGGAAGCCCATCGCCTTGTAGATCAATCCCGTATAGAAGTCGACATTCGGGTAGAGCTTCCGCTCGATGAAGAACTCGTCCGCAAGCGCGACCTCTTCGAGCCGGAGTGCGATGTCGAGAAGCGGATCGTCCACGTTCATCTGCTCGAAAACCTCGTATGCCGTCTTTTTCACCACGGCCGCGCGTGGGTCGTAGTTCTTGTAGACGCGGTGACCGAAGCCCATCAACTTGATTCCGGCTTCCCGATCCTTCACGGCGCGGATGAAGCGATTGACACCTCCGCCGGAGGCGTGAATGTTCTCGAGCATCTCCAGCACAGCCTGGTTGGCTCCTCCGTGCAGTGGACCGAAGAGAGCATTCACGCCAGCCGAGACGGATGCGAAGAGATTGGCGTGCGATGACCCGACGAGCCGCACCGTTGACGTCGAGCAGTTCTGCTCGTGGTCAGCATGCAAAATGAGCAATTGATCGAGTGCGCGCGAAATGATGGGGTTCGCTTCGTATTGTTCCGCCGGCACACCGAACGTCATGCGCAAGAAATTGTCCTCGAAACTGTAAGAGTTGTCCGGATACAAGAACGGTTGACCTACGGATTTCTTGTAGGCGTATGCAGCGATGGTCGGCACTTTCGCCATCAAGCGAATGGTTGAGATGTGGACCTGCTCGGCATCGAACGGATCCAGTGAATCCTGATAGAAGGTAGACAGCGCCGATACCGCGGACGACAACACGGCCATCGGATGCGCGTCGCGGGGGAATCCGTCGAAGAATCGCCGAAGGTCCTCATGCAGCATCGTGTGCTTGGTTATGGAGTCGGAGAACTCCGATAACTGGACCGCTGTCGGTAGTTCGCCGTAGATCAGTAGGTACGACGTCTCCAGGAAGTTCGACTCCTCGGCGAGCTGTTCGATCGGGTAACCCCGGTAGCGAAGGATGCCGGCTTCTCCGTCGATGAAGGTGATGGATGACGAGCAGGACGCCGTATTGACGAAGCCGTGATCCAAGGTGACGTGATCGGTTTCGCGCAGGAGAGCCGAGATGTCGAGGCCGGATTCCCCGACTGTCGACGGTACGACCGGAAGCGGCACCTCTCCGTTGGGGTGCTGAACCGAGTAATCAGACACGCAAACCTCCTGCGGACAGGCTACCCACGCGCACCACGGGCTCACAGCGGGGTGGCATAGACACTTCTGTGATCCGCCTCACGACGGCAACCCATCAACCGACGAGTCGTGACACCGCGGCATTCACCCGCTCATCGGTCGCAGTGAGAGCGATTCGAACATGGTCGTTGTCACCGTAGAACTCACCGGGAGTGACCAAGATCCCCCGTTCGGCGAACCAGCGTGTGGTCTCCCACGAGTCGCGACCCGACGTCGCCCATAAGTACAAGCCCGCAACACTATGGTCGATCGAAAAGCCCGCAAATTCCAACGCTTGACGCAGATGGTCTCGTCGTGTCCGGTAGCGATCTCGCTGCACGTGCACATGTTCGTCATCGTTGTAGGCGGCAATGGCAGCTCGCTGAATCGGCCCCGGAACCATCATCCCGAGGTGTTTGCGAACCGACAGCAGGTCGTCGATGATGCGGGGGTCTCCAGCCACGAATCCGAAGCGGTAACCCGCCATCGACGAACGCTTGGACAGCGAATGCACGGCCAGCACATGGGAGAGGTCGCCGCCATTGACGCGTGGATCGAGCACGGAGACCGGCTCTTGCTCCCACCCCAGTTCGAGATAGCACTCGTCACTCACCACGACGATGTCTCGCTCCCGTGCCCACGAGACGATCTGTGAAAGTCGCTCCACCGAGAGCACCGCGCCGGTCGGGTTGCCGGGGCTGTTCAACCACACCATCGATGCGTCATCGACACTTTCGACGTCATCGGTGGCCACGACGCGCGCGCCGGCAACCGTGGCGCCGACGGCGTACGTCGGGTACGCCACCTCAGGAATGACGACGGTGTCGGAGAGGCCGATGTTCAAGCCGGTGGGCAGCCACGCAACTATCTCTTTCGATCCGATCGTGGGGAGAAAACCCACATCCGAGGCTCCGGTACGGCGCGCCAGCCATTGCGTGCAGGCGTCTCGCAACTCCGGCAGCCCAGCCGTCGTGGGGTAGCCCGGAGAATCCGACGCTTCACACAGTGCGCGCTGGACGACGTCCGGTGTGGGGTCGACGGGGGTGCCCACCGACAGGTCAACAACGCCGTCGGGGTGCTCCCGAGCGCGCTCCGCAATCGGAGCGAGCGTGTCCCAGGGGAAAGCCGGCAACCGGAACGTCATCCGGTCACCGCCAGATCAGGCGTCTTCTTTGGGCGGGACATTCGCGAGCAACGGAGCGTCGAACGACTGTCCACCGAGCTTGGCCGCCCCACCCGGGGAGCCCAGGTCGGAGAAGAATTCTGCGTTGGCCGCCGTGTAGTCCGACCACTCGTCGGGAACATCGTCTTCGTAGAAGATGGCCTCGACTGGGCATACGGGTTCGCACGCCCCACAGTCCACGCACTCATCCGGCTGGATGTAGAGCATCCGATCGCCCTCATAAATGCAATCGACGGGACATTCTTCGATACACGACTTGTCTTTGACATCCACACACGGGAATGCGATGACGTAGGTCACCTGAGGCCTCCGGTTCGAAACGTTGGTGCCCGGAACTCCCCGACACCGAGGCCAACGCTACACACCTCAGAGGAGGATCGCCGCTCACGGCCCGACGGACGTTTCGCCGATTCCATCAATCTCCCAACAGGCCGCTCCTTAGCGATCCGGCCATGCTCTGCCGAGGGGCGCCCAGCCACCTAGGGTGACGTCCGTGAGGCTCTACGACACGCGCACGCGGACGGTCGAAACGATCACCCCCCAGCGCGAGCGTCACCTCACCCTGTATGCGTGCGGCCCCACGGTGTACCGCGACGCCCACGTGGGCAACATGCGGACGTTCCTGCTGACGGACCTCATCGCCCGGCTCGCGCGACTGCACGGCTGGCAAACGACGGTGGTCCAAAACATCACAGACGTGGGACATATGGCCGACGACACCGGCCTCGGAGGTGTCGACGAGGGCCAAGGGGATGGCGAGGACCGAATTCTGCGTCAGGCTGAGCATGAGGGCCGAGGAGCCCTCGCGGTGGCCCGCCACTACGAAGACGCCTTTCATCGGGACCTTGCCGCCCTCAACATCCACCCGGCCGACCATTACCCCCGCGCGAGCGAATCGATAGACGACATGATCACCTTGATCGCAGCACTCGTCGATCGCGGACACGCGTACGTCGGTGGCGACGGTTCGGTCTTCTTCGACGCCCGCTCCGTCGCTGACTACGGCGCTCTCAGCGGAAATCGTCTCGATGAACTGCGGCCAGGACACAAATTCGACGCCGACATCGATTCCACCAAGCGCTTCCACGCCGACTGGGCCTTGTGGAAGAAGGCACCGGAAACTCGAACGCAGTTGGTGTGGGACACACCCTGGGGAGTCGGTTTTCCCGGCTGGCATACCGAATGCAGTGCCATGAGCATCAAGCTGCTCGGCACGTCAATCGACGTGCATACGGGCGGTATCGATCTGCGTTTCCCCCACCACGAGGACGAACGGGCGCAGAGCAATTCGGTGACGGGAACCGACGTCGTTCGCCACTGGGTGCACGCCGAACATCTGCTTTTCGACGGACGCAAGATGAGCAAGTCGGCCGGCAATGTCGTGCTCGTGGACCACGTCGCCGATCGCGGCATGGACCCCCTCGCGCTGCGTCTGGCTTTCCTCCAGCACCGCTACCGACAGCAAATGAATCTGACCTGGGCGGTCATTGAGGGTGCACAAACAACTCTGGATCGTTGGCGAAAGAACGTGGCTGCGTGGGCGACCTCACCGTCTGAACCCATCCCCGATGAGCTTCAGCAGGGGTTTCTGTCGGCTGCCGAAGACGATCTCGACACACCGCGCGCGCTTCAGGTCTTGCGAGCCGTGGAGCGGGACAGCGATCTCACCGACGGAGCGCGCTTTGAATTCTTCGCCTGGGCGGATCGACTCCTCGGATTGGATCTCGTCCGCCGAGTGGGGCAGGCCACGGAAGCAGACCCCCTACCCGACGACATTCTCGCGTTAGCCGCTGAACGCCAGGAGGCACGAGCGCAACGCGATTTTGCCACCAGCGATCGCCTCCGAGACCAACTCGCCGCCCGCGGGTTCACCGTGACCGACACAGCCGACGGGCAGGTTATTGATCGCAGCGATGCCTAGTTCGCGTCAGCCGACGTCGATTTCCTCGGCTGGAACGTTCTCGAACGTTCCGTCGTCAGTCGGTGGGGGAGCATCATCGCTCCCCTCCGGCGTGTCCCCTGTCGGTGCATTTCCCGCCGGTGACTCATTCGGGTTCTCTTCGTCGGTCTCGTCCTTGTCTTTGTCCTTCTTCGGCTTCTTTCCGCAGATGACCTTCGGGGATGCCTTGTAGATGGTCTTGATTGTCTCTCGCTTGACCTCTTCGTCACCTTGGTAAAAGACCCGGTCCACGTTGATATGAAAGCCTGGACTTCCTGGTTGCGGATTGCAGAAATTGCTATTCCTGTAAACGGTCTTGGCTTTCTTCACCTTGGTTCGAGGTCCGAATTGTGCCTTTATTCGGTCGTAGGTGCGCGTTCCCCAGAATTCGACGGTCATCGACGTATCGGTCATTTCGGTCGATATGTAAACGGGATAGGGGGAATCATTTCGGAACTGCATGTCAAAGTTACCCCAGGCCACCGTTGCCTCAAGGCCTTGTATGTAGCGTGGAATGTAGACGCTATGGGCCCGCGTGAAGACTCTCTCCATTCCTGCAAAGAAAGCACCTGTCCACACCGCGGTTGTCGCCGCTGAGACACCCCCACCCAAGGCCTCAACGAAGATTCCCCCTGGTCCAATGATGGCTCCATGGGTATACCCATTCTTCTTTGTGCGTTCACGAATGGTGTCGTTCATAGAAAACACCTCTCCGGGCATCAAGACTGTGCCATCCACATATTCGGCTGCCTGCCCGATGTTGGTTACCCGATAGGGCGCATAGAGAAACTTTTGAGTGAAACTTGAGAGCTGCTCCTTGATGCCGAGGGCTTCCGCATCAGCTGTGGTGAAATCTGCGGGGACCTGGCCTTGAGTTACCACCACCTCCCTCTTCCGGCCTTCCGTCACTTCTTGCGATAGAACACTCATCACAGCTTGCGCTAGGGCAGCTTCGTTAACTCCCCCGCCCGCCCTACTCGGCACGATTTGAATAGATCCGTCTTTTCTCACCTTGAATCTGGCATTTCTGGGCTTCTCAGAACCCTGCAAATCTTCAGAAACGGCTTCGTACAGCACAGTCGCGTCCAGGGAAGGCACATACTCACCATTGACAACACCGAAGCTAAGGGCGTCTCCAATCACTGCTGCCGGGATAGTTGCAACGGCCGAACCTGCCGCTACCTTCACCGGCCCTGATACAGCCGAGAGCGCGAAGGCATTGGCAGCCTCGGCACTGGCGACACTCACAGTCGGCTCTTCGATAATGACCGGCACATCGACTTTCGCTCGCGGCTCGGTAACTGAGGACGTGATTGAATTCTTCAACTCCTCAACATCGACCGTCTTGCCTTGACGACCGGGGGAATAGTCGACTGATTCCCCATTCACCGATAGCGAAGATTCCACTGGGGTGGTCGTCAGCAATCGCTCAAAAACCGCAATCTGACGAACCATTTTCTCTTCATCGACGATGACAACGGGTTCGACATTCGTTCTGTCGGTTCCAAGAAGATCCACTATCCACTGGAAGCGACCCGCCAACAGGGAATCAACCGTCTTTTCGGCATTTACCCAAACTCCAGCCTGCCGAGGCTTGACGACGATTTGCTGCCCGTCCTCCTCAAATTCCAACGGCCTGGCGGCAGGCTTCGCGATGCGATCGCGCACAACAGTTATCGCCTCGTCACGAGAAAGACCTCCGACGTCTACCCCGTCGACGTAGGTTTTTGCAGGGACCGAAGGAGAACTGACGGCACTCAGGATTGCAAAAGCCGCTGCTCCAGCACCGACGATCAGCACCGATATACGCAAAACTAGCCATTGCCTCTTGGACGGGCGCCACTGACGGCGATGCGACTCCGACACGGACCCCTCATCTCCCCTCAGCCACCAGCCGCTAACCGGTCCGGCGAGCCGGACACAGCGACCGAGGACCAGAGTGATGGTAAGCACAAAGGCCCCCATATTCAAAACCGCCCCGGTCGTCACGACGTTTGGGTGTGCCGCAAGTGGCGCCGCTCAACCTGGCGCTTTCAGGCTCACTGACTACGAGGGACGAAGTGGTCGACTCGGCAGCGTAGCCGCGGCTGACCCGAGGATCGCACCACCAAGCAGGTACGCCCACTGCCGGGCACCGCTGCTCACCGCGATATCCCCGCCGGCTGTTTCGCTAGCGAGAAAGATCGTCACGATGATCCAGCCGGCCAGAACGAGCCAGGCCGCCGCACGAGAGGACGACGCCAACGCGACGCCCCGAATGGACGCGATGAAGACCCCGAGAACGATGAGTACGCCCCACGGAATGACGAGGTACCGGTCGGAGAAGATCAGAATGGATCGATGCGCCTGAACGAACGCGCCGAGCAGACCAATCAGCAGACCGACTCCGAGCCCACCTAGCAGCGGTACGGCCTTGCGGACAACTGTCACTCGCCAATCCCGGCGAAAAGGTCCGTCTCTCGACCTCCGCGAGTGTCCAGCACCGGCGTACCTCGCACGAGGCGAAAGTACTCCGTACCCATCGCCTGGGACCCGAGGTTGTTGGACAGCGCGAAGAAGCCGCCGTCGACCGTCACCTGGGTCTTGTGGGCCGCCAACGCCGTCATTTTCGTATCGAGGAATTCGGTCGCATCGACGGCGGTCGTGATCAGTTCGTCATCGCAGGCGAACGGCAGGTCATCGGGATCCATTGCGGCGAATTCGTTGTCGGAATCGACCTCACGCAACGTCATGATTCCTTCTCTGATGACGCTGCGCGGGAACGCCGTCCAGTAGACCTTCGACACGCCCCACGCTGGCCCGAAATCCGACCGGAACGACGGCGACTCCGCCAACGCCACGGCGTAGTGCGTCACGCGGTGAGCCTGGATGTGATCGGGGTGCCCGTAGCCTCCGAAATCGTCGTACGTCACGACAACCTGCGGCCGTATCTCGCGAATCACCTGCACCAGATCGCACGCAGCGGCGAGAAGATCTGCCCGCCAAAAGCAGTCATCGCGATCGTTACTCGGCACACCCATCATCCCCGAGTCGCGGTACGTGCCCGCTCCACCGAGGAAGCGATGATCGCTCACGCCGAGAATCGCCATCGCGTCTGCTAACTCACCGATGCGATGCTCACCGAGGCTGTCTTCCTGGTCAGCCGCGAGGTGCTGCAGTTCGGGGACGAGCACTTCACCTTCTTCTCCGAGCGTGCACGTCACCAGCGTTACCTGCACACCCTCGGTCACGTACTTGGCCATGACCGCTCCCGTTCCGATCGTCTCGTCATCGGGATGCGCATGGACGAGAAGAAGTCGGCGGTCAGGCGTCGTCATACCGTCAGGCTACTTGCGCGGACGTGACTCTTCACTCTCCCGTCGCCTCGGGCACGATAGGGCGATGACCGGACCGGACACGGGGGCGCGCGCCAAGGCGCTGTCCGAGGACACCGTCATGAGTTTTCCGCGACAACGGGCCATAACCCGCGGATTTCGGCTCGGTGCCCCGCGAAGCGTTCGGATCGCCCGGCGTCCGAATGGACAGGCGCGCGTGTTCTTCATCCAAAGCCGTGATGGGCGCACAGCAACCGGCGACCTGCGGGTGGCCGATCAGGGCGACGGGTGGCAGGAACGACTGCTCGTCGACGGTGCATCACAGGGAACCGACGGTGAACTGCCGGCCGCTGAACGCGCCCGACGCGAACGCCTGCGGGAGGTCACCGCCGGAATCACCACGTACTCGCTCGACCGCACCGGATCTACCGCCGCATTCGCAGTGGACGGCACTCCCTACGTGGTGAATGTGGACGAGGAATCTATTCGCACCGTCGCTCACCCAGGACCCGTCGTCGATCCGCAGATCAGCCCGGACGGCACGCACGTGGCCTTCGTTCATGATCGCCGCGTCTGGTGCGCGAACGTCACCAGCGACCAAGCCTCGCCGCTGACTCCGGTGGAAGACGAGCCCATCACCTGGGGGTTGGCTGACTTCATCGCCGCTGAGGAACTCGAACGGCACCGCGGGATGTGGTGGATGCCTGATTCAAGGCGACTGATCGTTGAGCGCGTCGACGAATCCGAGGTGGAGACTCGATGGATCTTCGACCCCGCCCAACCGGAGCGCGAACCTGTGCCGCACCGGTACCCGTCGGCGGGGACACCCAACGCGAGCATCTCTCTCCACCTCGTTTCATTGGACGGAACCATCCAAGAGGCGTCGTGGGATACCAACACGTACTGCTACCTCGCGAGCGTCCACGTCGGTCCCGAACACTCTCCCGTCATCTCTGTTCTCGACCGCACGCAGCAGCGCCAACAAGTTCTCGCGTTGGTGGACGACGCTTGGGTGACACGTACGGAGAACGAGCAGGATCCGTGGATCACGGTGATCCCTGGATCCCCGACCTTGGATCGAGCGGGTTCACTGATCGAGGTTCTGGATCGACAGGGGCACTTCCGCGCCTGCAGGGACGGAGAGCCCTTCTCTCCGGAGGGTTGGAATGTGGAAGCGATTCTCGACGTTGGAGTCGATCACATCGCCGTCGTAGCGGCCGTGGCACCGGAGACCCGCGTGCTCGCGAGACTTGGATTCTCCGGTGACGTCGACGTCATCTCCGACCCCGAGCACTGGTCCGCCGGGGTCGTCGAGGGCGACGTCAGCGTCGTTGCTTCCACGAATACATCGTTGACCTCGTCCACTATGCGGATCATCGACTCCCGCGGCGTTGTCACCATTGCCTCGCACGCCGAGCAGCCGATTGTCACCGCAAGGCCGCACCTTCTTCGCGTCGGAGCCCGAGAGCTCAGTGCCGCGGTTCTTCTCCCGCAACAGCACGAGCCCGGCGCGCGTTGGCCCATCATCTGCAGCCCCTATGGGGGGCCGCACGCCCAACGTGTGATCGCCGCCGGCGGCGCCTATCTGACCGAGCAGTGGCTCGCCGACCAAGGGTTTGCCGTGGTCGTTATCGATGGCCGAGGGACTCCCGGGCGCGGCCCCGACTGGGAGTACGAGGTGCACCACGACCTCGCCGGCCCGGTGCTCGAGGATCAAGTGGACGCTCTACTCGCCATCGCGAATTCCCACGATGCACTCGACCTTTCTCGCGTTGGTATTCGGGGTTGGTCCTTCGGCGGCTACCTCGCCGCGCTCGCGGTGCTCGATCGTCCCGATGTCTTCCATGCAGCAGTCGCCGGAGCTCCGGTGACTGATTGGCGGCTCTACGACACGGCATACACCGAGCGATACTTGGGGAACCCCTCAACTAACGACTCCCCGTACGAGCGGACCTCACTCCTGTCTCGCGCCGCGGCCCTCACTCGTCCCTTGCTGCTCATTCATGGCCTCGCGGACGACAACGTGCTCGCCGCCCACACACTGCAACTCTCTCGTGCGCTGCTGGAAGCGGGGCGGCCACACAACGTCCTCCCCCTGAGTGGTGTCACCCACATGACGCCGCAAGAGGTTGTCGCCGAGAATCTCCTGTGGACCGAAGTCAACTTCTTCACCAAGCATCTCGGTTGATCGTCACTACTTTCGTTTGCGCCCGGCCTTCACTCGCTCGGTAACGTCCAGCAGGACCTTCCGCATTCTCACCGCCGACGGAGTCACTTCCACGCATTCGTCTTCTCGGCAGAACTCCAGTGCCTGCTCGAGCGATAACTCCCGGTGCGGGATTAGTGGCACGAGAACCTCACCGGTGCTCGACCGCATGTTTGTGAGCTTCTTCTCTTTCGTCGGGTTCACATCCATGTCATCCGATCGGGAGTTCTCTCCGACGATCATTCCCTCATAGACCTCGGTCCCCGGTCCGACGAACATCGTTCCGCGCTCTTGGAGGTTGGCGAGAGCAAATCCCGTGGTGCCTCCGCTCCTATCGGCGACGAGAGAGCCCGTCGGCCGGGTGCGGAGTTCACCGTGCCACGGCTCGTAACGATCGAATACGTGGTGCAGCAATCCGGTGCCGCGGGTCTCGGTGAGGAATTCCGTGCGGAAACCGATCAGCCCCCGAGCCGGCACCAGGTAGTCCATGCGGACCCAACCGGATCCGTGATTCACCATCTGCTCGAGGCGACCTTTGCGAAGCGCCATCAGTTGCGTCACCACCCCGAGGTAGTCCTCCGGGACATCCACGGTGAGACGCTCGACGGGTTCGTGCATGGCGCCGTCGATCGTCCGCGTCACCACCTGAGGTTTCCCGACGGTGATTTCGAAGCCTTCTCGGCGCATCAACTCCACGAGGATCGCCAGTTGCAGCTCTCCTCGGCCCTGCACCTCCCATGTGTCCGGACGCTCGGTCGGCAACACACGAATCGACACATTGCCGATCGTTTCCGCTTCCAATCGGCTCTTGACCATCGGTGCGGTCAGCTTGGATCCACCACTTCGGCCCGCCAAAGGCGAAGTGTTGATGCCGATAGTCATCGAAATCGACGGCTCGTCCACCGTGATGACGGGGAGCTGTCGTGGATCGTCCGGATCGGAGAGTGTTTCACCGATGGTGATCTCGGGGATGCCTGCGACCGCGATGATGTCACCGGCGGACGCACTCTCGACGGAAACTCGCTCCAGCGCCTCCGTCATGAGCAGTTCGACGACTTTGGCGCGATCGACACTCCCGTCCGATCGAATCCACGCAACCTGCTGACCCTTGCGAATGCTGCCCTCATGCACGCGACACAGAGCAAGCCGTCCGAGATAGGGCGACGCATCGAGGTTGGTGACATGGGCTTGCAGTGGCGCTCCCTCGACAAAAGTCGGTGCCGGGATGGTCGCGAGCAATGTTGCGAAGAGCGGTTCGAGGTTGTCGGAATCAGGATGTTCGCCGTCGTTCGGCATCGTCGTGGACGCCCGGCCGGCGATGGCGCTGGTGTAAATTATCGGAAAATCGATCTGGGAGTCATCGGCATCCAGGTCGAGGAACAACTCGTAGACCTCATCGACGACTTCTTCGATACGCGCGTCATTGCGGTCCACCTTGTTGATGACCAGAACCACTGGCAAACGCTTGGACAGGGCCTTGCGCAGCACGAACCGCGTTTGGGGAAGTGGACCTTCGGATGCATCGACAAGCAACACCACACCGTCGACCATTTCCAAGCCACGCTCGACTTCGCCACCGAAGTCCGCGTGCCCGGGCGTATCGATGATGTTGAAGACCACGCCACCATCGGGAGTTGACGGTCCGGCGTACCGGACCGAAGTGTTCTTGGCGAGAATCGTGATGCCCTTTTCTCGCTCCAGATCCATCGAATCCATGACGCGCTCGGCGACGTCCTGGTTCTCACGGAAGGCACCGGACTGCCACAGCATCGCGTCGACCAGCGTCGTCTTCCCGTGATCGACGTGGGCGATGATGGCGATATTGCGGAGATCGTCTCTGGAAGGCACTCGCGAACACTAGACGCAGGTCCCGTGGCATTCTCGGGGCGTGCTGCACACACTCGCCCGGCTGGCTCTCGGCGTGGTCCTCGTCGGCGCCGGAATCAGTCACTTCACCAACGCGGAATCGTTCCTCGCTCAAGTGCCATCGTGGCTCCCGGCTCCCGATGCCGTTGTTGCGATCTCCGGGGTCATTGAGGTGATTCTCGGAGTTGCTCTTCTCGCTACACCGCGGCGCTTTCAACCTCCGCTCGGTTGGGTGGTCGCCGCGTTCTTCGTCGTCATCTTCCCGGGCAACGTCTCGCAGTTCGTGAGCGGAACTCCGGGCATCGGCCTGGACTCAGACGCGGCCCGCTTCATCCGCCTGTTGTTCCAACCAGTCCTGGTCGTGTGGGCGCTGTGGTGCACCGGCGCCTGGTCGAACTGGCGTCGACGCTCGAGGTCTACACGTTGAAGCGGAATTCCACCACGTCGCCGTCGGCCATCACGTAGTCCTTGCCTTCCATCCGGACCTTGCCTCGCGCCTTGGCCTCCGCCATGGATCCTGCATCCAGCAATTCGTCGTAGGAGACCACCTCGGCCTTGATGAAACCTTTCTGAAAGTCCGTATGGATGACGCCGGCGGCTTCGGGAGCCGTGGCATCCCGAGGAATGGTCCACGCGCGAGCTTCCTTCGGACCTGCCGTGAGGTATGTCTGCAAGCCGAGGGTTGCGAATCCCACCCGCGCGAGGGCATCGAGACCTGACTCTTCTTGGCCCACGGACTGCAGCAATTCCAAAGCTTCATCTGCTGGCAATTCCACGAGTTCCGCTTCCACTTTGGCATCGAGGAACACTGCTTCGGCGGGTGCCACGAGTTCACGCATTCGGCTCTTGAATTCGTCATCGATGAGTTGTTGCTCGTCGCAGTTGATGACGTACACGTACGGCTTCGCCGTCAGGAGAGACAGTTCTCGCACCGGCTCGGCATCGAATCCGACGGAAAACAATGTTGTTCCATTGTTCAACATCTCCACGGCTTGCTCTGCCGCGGCAAGTACCGGCGCCTTTGTCTTGTCGTTGCGCGCCTCTTTGGTCAAGCGCGGTATCGCGTTGTCCAGGGTCTGAAGATCGGCCAGGATCAACTCTGTGTTGATCGTCTCGATGTCGTCGGCCGGCGAAACCCGGCCCTCCACGTGCACAACGTCATCGTCGTGAAAAGCGCGTAGCACCTGACAAATCGCATTGGATTCACGAATGTTCGCCAGGAACTTGTTCCCCAGCCCCGCTCCTTCCGAAGCGCCCTTCACGATTCCGGCGATGTCGACGAAGGTGACGGTGGCGGGGATGATTTCCGCAGAGTCGAAGATTCGCGCCAGGTGCGCCAAACGCGCATCGGGCACACCGACAACACCGGTGTTCGGCTCGATCGTCGCGAAAGGGTAGTTCGCGGCGAGCACGTCATTCTTCGTCAAGGCGTTAAACAGCGTCGATTTGCCAACATTCGGCAATCCGACAATTCCTAGGGTGAGAGCCACACCGCGAGATCTTAAGTGTGGTCAGGCGAAGTCCGGCATTCGCCGTCCAACCCTGACCGCACCGGTGTTGCGTGGTCGACGCTGCAGACCGGGCGATTCGGTGCCGTACGGCTGCCTGTTCGAGGGGTGGACGGCTAACGTGAGCACCTGTGAACGACGAGAGGGACGGCCAGGGGGACGACAACGTCACCCCAGACGAGTTCGCCCATCTCTTTCGGCCCGACGCTGGTTCGCCGTCACCAACTCCGGCTCCGGAAAATCCGGGCCCACCAAATCCGGGCCCACCAAATCCGGGCCCCGATGCAGAAGCCGACCCCCCGCTACCGTTGAGTGCACCCTCCGAGCCGGCATCCGTCGAGGAGGTATCTGACGAGCCGGCATCGAACGCGCCATCCGATAGCGAGCCCATGGAGGCCTCGTCCACGCCCGCCCCGGCCCCCGACGGCAGTCGCCTGTTCCGAAGCCGCGGCGCACCGGAGCGTGATGATGCGATCACCGCCGTCGGATCGCTGCAAGCACTGCGCCTGAAGACGATGTCTCGATCGGGCGAACCAGAGACAAACCGGGACCTCGATGATCCGGCGCCCTACCCGCCAGCGAGTGCAGACGATCTGCTGCCGACGCCACCACTGCCCGTCGCCTCGAGTGGGGAACCCGCGCCAGCCCTTGCGGTGATGTCCGCGCCCGCACCAGCACCGGGCCAGCCAGCCACCCCCGAACGCCCCCGCCGATCGGCACGCACCGAGAAGCCCTCCAGTGGATCACTTACCGGTCTCGGGGTCTACGCGGTCACCATCGGCGTCACGGTGATTCTTGCTTTCGGTGAGACGATGCTCTTCGGCGGCGAGTTGGGACTCATCACGGGCATCGGCCTTGTCGTGGTCTCGATTGTTGCCGCATTCGTCGTTCGCCCACGCGACGGCCTCCACGCGATCTTCGCTCCGCCCATCGCCTTCCTCGTTGCGGCGCTCACCGCGGGTCAAATGGGGGTAACGGCGACCGATACGTCCAGTCGCGCGGTCGTGGTGTTCTTCCTGCTGGGAAATAACTGGCCGTGGATTATCGGAGCGACCGCGGCTTCGCTCGTGATCGTCGCCCTACGACGACGCGTTGGCTGAAGCCTCCGCTGACGCGGCCTTCAGGTCACGGCGTAGTTCGGGGGGAAGGGCGAAGACCAGCGTCTCCTCCGCGGTCGTGACTTCTTCGACCGTTCCGAAGCCGAGCTCCTTCAGCGAATCCAGCACGTCATTGACGAGAACGTCTGGTACGGAAGCACCGCTGGTCACCCCGACCGTCGTCGCACCGTCGAACCACGTCGAGTCAATCTCCTGGGCGGAGTCCACGCGGTAGGCGCTACCCGCACCTGCTTCGAGAGCTACCTCTACGAGCCGAACGGAGTTGGATGAGTTTCCTGAGCCCACGACGATCACAACGTCGCTGCCTCGAGCGATCTCTTTCACCGCCACCTGACGGTTCTGCGTGGCGTAGCAGATGTCGTCGCTGGGAGGGCTCATCAGATCCGGGAACCGCCCCTGCAGGGCGTTCACCGTTTGCTTGGTCTCGTCGACCGACAACGTGGTCTGCGACAGCCAGACGAGTTTGTCGGGGTTCTCCACTTCCAGATCCGCTGCCGACGCCGGGTCTTCCACGAGGGTGATCGCCTCCGGCGCTTCGCCCATGGTGCCGACTACTTCTTCGTGTCCGTCGTGACCAATCAGGATGATGTCGTAGCCCTCAGAGGCGAAACGCTTGGCCTCGGAGTGCACCTTGGTCACCAGTGGACATGTCGCATCGATGGTCTTGAGTTGTCGCTCGGCTGCCTGCGTGTGCACCTCGGGTGCGACACCGTGGGCCGAGAAAACCACCGTGGACCCCTCGGGAACCTCTTCGACTTCGTCAACGAAGATCGCGCCCCGCTTCTCCAGGGTCTCCACGACGTGCTTGTTGTGCACAATCTGCTTGCGGACGTAGACGGGAGCACCGTAAAGATCAAGGGCTTTTTCCACGGTGACGACGGCACGATCGACCCCTGCGCAGTAGCCCCGGGGCGCAGCCAGCAGGATTTTGCGCTGTCCGTCGGTCGTTGTCATGCCACCATCGTAGGTCCCCGCGGTAATGACCGCCCGATCGCACGACAGGCAGCGTTCGCGCACTCCACGACGTCCACCTCCTACCCTCATGCCATGGCGTTGGAGACGGGCCCGGAATCCCCTGTTCCTGTTCGCACGGTGTCACAGATGCTCAGCGACTGGATAGGCAAGCTGGGCGCCATCTGGGTCGAAGGCGAGGTGGCCGACTTCCGTCCCCGCTCGCAGGCGCGCATGCAGTTCTTGACCCTGCGAGACATTGAAGCCAATGCCTCGCTCACGGTCGTCGCCGATTCTGAGCTCGTCGGCCGGCTCGACCCACCACTGGAGCCCGGAGCGCGCATCGTGGTCTGGGCTCGGCCGGAATTCTGGGCTGGTCGCGGCAGTCTGCAGTTGCGCGCCCGATCTATCCGCTCCGTCGGTATCGGAGAACTCCTCGCTCGCCTCGCCCAACTCCAAGCAACCCTGGCTGCCGAGGGACTGTTCGCCCCAGAACGCAAGAAGCCACTTCCGTTTCTCCCGGGTCGTGTCGGTCTGATCTGCGGCCGCAACAGCGACGCCGAGCACGATGTCGTGGTCAACGCGCGGGATCGCTGGCCCGCCACCGACTTCGAGATTCGCGAAGTCGCTGTACAGGGAGCCAACGCGGTGCGGGAGGTAACTCGGGCTCTTCAGGAACTCGATTCGCGCGCAGACATCGACGTCATCGTGATCACTCGCGGTGGCGGGAGCGTCGAGGATCTTCTGCCCTTCAGTAACGAAGCTCTCGTTCGGGCGGTAGCCGAAGCAACAACACCGATCGTCAGTGCCATCGGCCACGAGCAGGACTCGCCGATCCTCGATCACGTTGCCGACTACCGAGCATCGACCCCGACCGATGCGGGCAAGAGGATCGTTCCTTCACTTTCTGAGCAGCGAGCCATCGTGGAGAAACTCCACCAGCAGGGCCGAATGATCATTCGGCGCCGGCTCGAGCAGGAATCCCACGTCATCGCCGACGCTCGAGCTCGAACGCGACGCACTCTCCTTCATCGCATCGAATCGTGGACGAGCGACGTTTCACACTTGCGCGCACGTGCACGCAGCTTGTCCCCCGCAGCAACGCTCGATCGCGGCTACGCCGTCGTTCAAGGCACGGACGGATCCGTCGTGCGCGATGCGAGCAACACGACCCCGGGCGATCTCGTCACCATCACCGTTCAACATGGCGCATTTCATGCCAGCGTTACCGAGGAGGCTGCATCGTGAGCGAACCAACATTCGAACAAGCCCGCGACGAACTGGCGGAGATCGTTGCGAAACTCGAGGCCGGGGGGCTCACTTTGGAAGAGTCACTGGCTTTGTGGAATCGCGGTGAAGAAGCGGCTCAGGTGTGCACAGCATGGCTCGAGAATGCGCAAGCGGTGCTTGATGCTGCTGCCGAGGACAGCGACGATGAAGATGCCACATCCCAGGCCGGCGATTCGACGCAGGAGTAGACGCACGCGCTACGGGAGCACGAGGTTGCGGGCGGCGTCCCCCACCTGACCCCAACTGCCGGTTCCGCTGATCACCGTCGTCGATCCGTCGTTGGTGCGCACCAGTGAGCGACGGCCGTCGTCGCCGAGACCTTCGAGCGGCACCCAGCCCTCCGCGGTGAGCGACTGCACCAGCGCGGGCAGGTCGGAGAAGTCCTCCAGCACCACACCCTCGGACGTCTGCTCCTCGAGGTACAGGTCACCCTCGGCGGACGATTGCGACAACTGCAGGTACTCGCCCTCGTCCGTCACATATCCGACATGCCAGACGATCTCGCCGTCCGAGGCGGGAGTCGACTCCCACCGAACGCTCGTCGGTTGCGCATCGACGTCCACAACGAGCACCGGGAAAGAAGCCTGGCCACTCGCGAGCGTCACGAGCGGCTCGAGCGTGACCGCCTTGACGGCGGCTGGCTGAGGGCGCCAGGTCACCAGCAGGATGGCTCCGACCACGGCGAGCACCACCACCATCGAGCGGAGCATGTCGCCGACGCTTTGTTTCAAGCCGCGATTGCGGCGCCCGGTCGGCTCGGGAATGCTCACTTAGTCATCATGCGGCATTTCGGCGCTTCCCGCGACAGAGGCGCCGCTGGACAGCACGGGTGGCTGGCCCGGATGACTAGCACCCGCCCATCACGGCTCACTACGCTGAACGAATGAACGAGCGAGCCCCCGAGGCGCCAGATCGCAACCTGGCCCTCGAGCTCGTCCGGGTCACCGAAGCCGCCGCCATGACCGCGGCCCGTTGGGTTGGCCGTGGAGACAAGAACGGCGCCGATGGTGCCGCAGTGAACGCGATGCGAACACTCGTCAGCAGCGTCTCAATGGACGGGGTCGTCGTCATCGGTGAGGGCGAAAAGGACGCTGCACCCATGTTGTTCAACGGGGAGCGCGTCGGAGATGGCAGCGGTGCAGAAGTCGATGTCGCAGTCGACCCCATCGACGGCACAACTCTTGCAGCAAAAGGGATGCCCAACGCTATCTCCGTCATCGCGGTAGCCGAGCGCGGTGCGATGTTTGATCCCAGCGCGGTTTTCTATATGCAAAAGCTCGTCGTCGGGCCTGACTGTGTTGACGCGATCGACATCACGGCTCCGATCGAGTGGAACCTCCAGCAGATTGCCCGAGCGAAGGGTGAGCGGGTCGCCGATCTGACCGTGTGCATTCTCGACCGACCCCGCCATGACTCGCTCGTCGACGATGTTCGAGCGTCCGGCGCGCGCATCAAGTTCATCGTGGACGGAGACGTTGCCGGCGCCGTCATGGCGGCTCGCGAGGGAACGGGTGTCGACGTGCTCGCCGGTATCGGTGGAACTCCTGAGGGGATCATCGCGGCCTGCGCGATGAGTTGTCTCGGAGGAAGCATTCAGGGTCGTCTCTGGCCCCGCGACGAGGCTGAGCGAGGCGCTGCCCTCGAGGCCGGTCATGATCTGGATCGGGTGCTCACCACGGCCGATCTGGTCTCTGGGGAGAACATCTTCTTTTGCGCAACCGGCATCACGGACGGGGAGATCATGGAGGGGGTTCGATATACGCGCGATGGACCCACGACGCATTCGATCGTTATGCGCAGCAAGAGCGGCACCATTCGTGACGTCCGAAGTGAGCACCGCCTCGCGAAGTTGTCGACGTACGCCGCCGTGGATTTCGGTGGTCGTGGTGCCTGACTCCACCCGATCGGCTCACTGATGGGCCTCCACCCACGCGTCCACGGGCTTACGCTGGCGTTGTGACAGATTTCTCCTACACCGATCTGCTGCCCCGGGAGTCCGGCGGCAGCGAAACCCCTTATCGGCTTGTAACCACCGAGGGAATCAACGTCGTTGACGCCGGCGGGCGCTCGTTTGTATCCATCGAACCCGAAGTTCTGCGATTGCTCACCTACGAGGCGTTCCACGACATCTCGCACCTGCTTCGCCCCGATCACCTGGCACAACTAGCCTCCATCCTCGATGACCCCGAAGCGAGCCCCAACGATCGCTTCGTCGCTCTCGATCTGCTGAAGAACGCCAACATCTCCGCCGGCGGGGTCTTGCCGATGTGCCAGGACACCGGCACCGCGATCGTCATGGGCAAGCGCGGTCAAAACGTCTGGACCACCGGTCAAGACGAGGAGCACATCAGTCGTGGCGTCTTCGACGCGTACCGAAACCTCAACCTGCGGTACTCACAACTATCACCGCTGAGCATGTGGAAGGAGCGCAACACCGGTAGCAACCTTCCCGCGCAGATCGAGATTTACGCGGACACGCACGCCGGGCACGAGAACACGTACGAGTTTCTTTTCATCGCCAAGGGCGGTGGCAGCGCCAATAAGAGCTTCCTGTTCCAGGAAACGACCGCGCTCTTGAAACCGGAGACCTTCGCGGCCTTTCTCGACGAGAAGCTCCGCCTGATCGGTACCGCAGCCTGCCCTCCGTACCACCTGGCGATCGTGGTCGGCGGCACCAGTGCTGAGCACACGCTCAAAACAGCCAAGTTGGCCAGTGCGCACTACCTCGATGATCTGCCCATCCACGGAACTGACGCCGGACATGGCTACCGCGACCTCGCCATGGAAGCCGACGTCCTTCACATGACGCAGCAGTTCGGCATCGGGGCTCAATTCGGGGGCAAATACTTCTGTCACGACGTTCGAGTCATCCGACTGCCGCGGCACGGGGCGTCATGTCCTGTCGGTATCGCGGTGTCTTGCTCAGCGGATCGTCAGGCACTCGCAAAGATCACACCGGAAGGCGCGTTCCTCGAGCAACTCGAACCAGACCCCGCACGCTTCCTCCCCGACATCACCGACGATCACCTCAACAACGACGTCGTCCGGCTAGATCTCACCGAACCTATGGATCGCATCCGCGCGACCTTGTCGACACTGCCGGTGAAGACACGGGTGTCACTCACCGGTCCCCTCGTCGTCGCCCGCGACCTCGCGCACGCTCGAATCAAGGAGATGTTGGATCGCGATGAGCCGCTACCTGACTACCTCAAGGACCACGCGGTGTATTACGCCGGCCCGGCGAAAACGCCCGAGGGGTATGCGTCGGGCTCTTTCGGCCCGACGACGGCCGGCCGGATGGACTCGTACGTCGACCAATTCCAAAAGGCTGGCGGTTCCTTCGTCATGCTGGCGAAAGGAAACCGAAGCCCTGCGGTGACCACCGCGTGCAACGAGAACGGGGGCTTCTACCTCGGTTCCATTGGCGGCCCCGCGGCCCGTCTCGCCCAGGACAACATCACCAAGGTCGAGGTGCTCGATTTTCCCGAGTTGGGCATGGAGGCCGTGTGGCGTATCGAGGTTGTCGACTTTCCCGCGTTCGTCGTGGTGGATGACAAAGGGAACGACTTCTTCGCCGAGACACTTCGGCCGATCGCCACGTCTATCCCGGTAGGGCCGCCCACATCGCACTAGCCCTTACGTGACGAGCGAGCTAACAGCGCGTCCCCGGAATCGTGTGGCGCCAGTGAAAGGAACCCTTACCTTTGCGCCAAATGGTCCAAAACGCTCGATCTTGCCAATAACGGTTCCACTGCTGCGTCGGAATCTCGCGCAATCGCTTCAGTGCTCGGACGCCTGGCTTGCCCATCTCTTTGCGAACTTCTTTCATCATCATGTGCGTCGCACCGATGGCTAGGGCGCGGTTCATCTGGTACGCGCCCCGATACTTCCCGCCCGCGCTGACCGCACGGTACAAGTTGTTGGACTCCCGGTCCATGATGCAGCGGCGGCGATGCTCCTTCTTAGGCATGAACCATTCGCCTCGGTACAGCGACGGTTCGTACCCCTTCATGTCCCGGGACTGTTTCGATCCCAGCGCGTGCCTCAAGTCGCCCGAGGCACCGGCACCACCCCCGGCTTCGCCGGCCGGAGTCTGCGCGACGCCAGCATTCTGCGAGACACCGCCGGGGACGCCCGGATCCTCGGACACCGGGATCGGGTTGCCGTCCAGGTCCACCACCGTTGCGGCCTCGACGCTTAGCGATGGATTGATCTCCTCGTCGGCGTGGGCACTCGTCGCAACCCCTACGGGCAGGATCGCCGCAACAAGGATCGTCGGGGCGGCGATCCGCATCGCGCGCCTGAACGGGCGAGCGGCAGAGACCCGAGTGGCAGAGACTCGAGCGGTGTGAGGCGAAACGCAGCGCGATGTGTGACTAGTCATTGCCTCTACCGTGCCTCGCGATGTCGAAATTGTCACGCGGGAACCGGCCGTCAATGTCAGGCAAATAGGGCATTTCAGGCATTGCATGATCAATGTGACGTGAGGTGTGAAGAAAGTCACTCACCCTCGTAGTGACGCTTAGAGGGTTCCGTCCTCCAACAGCTCCGTCACCAGGGCGGCGATCGGCGAGCGCTCGGAGCGGGTCAACGTGACGTGAGCGAACAACGGATGGCCCTTGAGTTTCTCGACGACGGCGACCACGCCGTCGAAACGCCCGACGCGCAGGTTGTCGCGTTGACCGACATCGTGCGTCAGAACCACACGGCTGTCTGCTCCAATGCGGGAGAGAACGGTCAACAAGACGTTCCTCTCCAAGGACTGGGCTTCGTCGACGATGACGAACGCATCGTGCAGTGACCGACCCCGAATGTGCGTGAGAGGGAGAACTTCGAGCATTCCCCGGTCCGTGATCTCATCCACCACCTCGGACGTTGTCACTGCATTCAGCGTGTCGAAAACGGCCTGCCCCCACGGCGACATCTTCTCGTTCTCGGTACCCGGCAGGTAACCCAAATCCTGACCACCGACGGCATAGAGCGGGCGAAACACGATGACCTTGCGGTGTTGGCGCCGCTCCAGGACCGACTCCAATCCAGCGCACAGGGCCAGCGCGCTCTTGCCCGTTCCCGCTCGGCCACCCAGAGACACGATGCCCACCTCGGGGTCCATCAGCAGGTCCAAAGCGATCCGCTGTTCCGCGCTTCGACCTCTAATGCCGAAAGCCTCCCGATCACCGCGCACAAGGCGGACCCGCTTGTCCGCGGTCACGCGAGCCAACCCGCTGCCCCGATCCGACAACAGGACCAGGCCACAGTGGCAGGGAAGGTCGCGGGCTTCGTCCAGGTCGATCACGCCGTCTTCGAACAGCCGATCGAGGTCGGTTCCGGCAACCTCCATCTCGTGGGTTCCGGTGTATCCGGACTCGATGGCCAACTCGGCGCGGTACTCCTCGGCCGCGAGTCCGACCGACGACGCTTTCACGCGCATCGGCAAGTCCTTGCTGACGAGCACGACATCCGCACCGTCGTTGGCCAAATTCCGCGCGACCGCCAAAATTCGCGTGTCGTTATCCCCGAGTCGAAGACCGGAGGGGAGAGATTCGACATCGGTGTGGTTCAACTCCACCCGCACCGTCCCCCCGGACTCGCCGACGGGAAGCGGTTCGTCGAGCCGGCCGTGCTTCATCCGCAATTCGTCCATCAGCCGCAACGCTTGGCGGGCGAAATAGCCGAGTTCGGGGTGGCTTCGCTTGGCTTCCAACTCGGTGACGACAACGACAGGAACCACTACATCGTGTTCGTCGAACCTCACCAGTGCTCGTGGGTCGGACAGAAGCACGGACGTGTCGAGGACGAAGGTCCTCCGGGAGTTCGACTGCACACACTCTCCTCGCCGGACGGGAACGGAGCTCACCGGACACTGTCCGGCCTGCAATCAAAACGCTAGGGGGACGGCGTGGAGTTGTCGGAGTCGACACGCCGCGCCAGAGCCCCTGTCAACGCGATGATCACGACCGCGATCAAGGTGATCACTGGTCGGTCGAGCGACGTCAGTCCCACGACCATCGCACCGAGGCTCCACGCCACGGGAAAGGCAATCAGTGCCCGCCATTTGAGTCGATACTCCGGCACCTTGTGGATCGCGCTTGCGGTCGCGTACCGAGCCGCGTCGAGAAACGGACCCGTCGCCGCGATCACCGCGGTCTTGTGCTGACCGGCCCACACAAAGATCGTGGCGAGCAGGCCCAATGAGAACGCGGACAAGGAAATGGACAGGATGGCACCCCACCAGTCCGCTACCCAGAGGTCCAACTCGTGAGCGGTCAGTTCGGCTCTCGGATCGAACACGCGTCCGCCGATGACCGAGGTCACCAAGAGGACGATCGCCGCGGTGAACAGCAGGAGCCGCGAACCACGGTCCCCGATCGGCCACCACGATCGGCTCCTGATGAACACGACGGAGGCGATGCCGAGGGTGCACCCCACGATCGAACTCAAGGACAGGAGTGCGACACCAGGCTCTTCGAGAATCTTGAGCCACAGCAACACCATGTTGCCCGCCTGGTTGGCCGTGAAGACTCCGTAAGTCAGGTAGTCGTCAGCATCGAGCATGCCGCCGACGCCCGCGAGAATGAGCACCACCAGAAGCGGACGCTTGAACAGCGGATCCGCGTTGGGGTCTACCCGCCGAGCAACATCGGCATTCGGCCCCTCAGGTCCGGGCACGCCTCGATTACTCATACGCCGAAACGTCGCTGCCGTTCTGCGAAGGCGCGCAAAGCACGCAGGAAGTCAACTCGACGAAAATCCGGCCAGAACGCCTCGCAGAAATAGAACTCCGAGTGAGCGCTCTGCCACATCAGGAATCCAGAAAGACGCTGTTCTCCTGAAGTTCGAATGACGAGATCCGGATCGGGTTGTCCCTTGGTGTAGAGGTGATCGGCGATGTGCTCTACGTCCAATAGTTGGGCGAGCTCGTCAAGGGACGTTCCTTGATCCGAGTGCTCGTTCAGCAGCGATCGAACAGCGTCTACTACTTCACGACGGCCGCCGTACCCAACCGCAACGTTGACAAGCGATCCGTCGATACCTGCGGTGGCTTCCTGTGCTTCCTTCAGCACCCGCGCGGTGTGGTCCGGGAGCAGGTCCAGGGCACCCACTGGATGCAATCGCCACCGTCCTTGGCCCACGAGGCCGGCGACCGTTTCCTCGATGATCGCGAGCAGCGCCTCCAACTCTGGTTCTGGTCGGGCCAGGTTGTCCGTGGACAGCAGCCACAGCGTGACCACCTCGACGTCCGCGTCATCGCACCAGCCAAGGAAGTCGACGATCTTGGCAGCCCCGGCGGCATGACCGGCAGAGGAGGACGAACCCTGCGCTGTAGCCCACCGCCGATTCCCATCGAGGATGACTCCGACGTGCTTGGGGGTCCGGCCCGCCGCGAAGGCGCCCTTCAGTTGCGCATTCAAGCGTCGCTCGTACGCGCCATAGACGAGATCGGACACGCCCACCGTGGTTCCTTTCCGCGCCACCCGGAGCGGCGCTCGCCCAGGCTACCCCCCTGAGTTCACGACGCGGGGGGAATCTCGGCACGGACGGCGAGGGCCAGGTCCGTTACATCGGTCACAGGCGCGTCACATACAAATTCTCGACAGACGTACGCCGTCGGAGCACCGTCGACCATCGACCGATCATGAAGGAGCGGCTGCTCGTCATCGCCCCCTCCCCACACCACCACGGTGCCCGGCAGGACGGATCTCCACGCGACATCGACCAGGGCCTTGCCCTCGCCGTCTCCGGCGTCGACGACCGCTATCTGAATCGGACCGGCGATGAGTGCCGCTGCAGCGGCCAAACCCCACCCGAAGGCACGCGGGGCGCGATCAGAAAGGTGAGAGAGGATCCCGAGTGAGCGTTCGGCGACCGCCCGGTGTTCGCCTGATCCCGTCAGGGCCGCGTACCCAATCAACGCGTGAGCCGCAGCGAGCCACCCCGACGGCTCGGCACCGTCCGCTGGATCCTTCGGTCGACGGACCAGTGCGGGGGCGTCATCTGCCGTGTCGAAGAAGCCGCCCTCTGTGTCGCCGAAGTGCCGCACCGCCACGTCGAGCAACGTTCCGGCCAGGTCCAGCCACGCTGCCTCACCGGTCACCTGGTGCAGAACAACAAGTCCCTCCGCCACACCGGCGTAGTCGCTGAGGACACCGAGGTTGCTTCCGGGTCTTCCCGCTCGTGACGTCCTGCAGAGGCGATCGTTGCCGGCGGCTCCAAGGTGGACCGCGATGAGCAGGTCGGCGGCCGCAGTGGCGGCCTCGACCCACGACGGCTCGTCGAACAATTGGCCGGCCTCGGCAAGTGCGGCGATCGCCATGCCATTCCACGCGGCCACGATCTTGTCGTCGCGGCCTGGATGAACGCGGTTTTCCCGCTCACGCCAGAGCCGTTCGCGAACAGATTCCCACCGAGCCAGATCGTCCGGATCGTTGAGCAATTGGAGTGTGGAAGTGCCGTGCTCGAAGGTGCCCGCCTCGGTCACCGACAACACCTCAGCGGCCCACACCCCGTCCGTTTCGCCCAAACAATCGACTAATTGCTGCGGCGTCCACGCATAGAACTTGCCCTCCACGCCCTCGCTATCTGCATCCAAGGCGGAGGCGAAGCCTCCCTCGGGCGTTCGCAAGTCGCGCAGAAGAAACTCGGCAGTCTCGCTCACTACCCGTTCAGCCAACGAGGATCCGGCCAAGCGCCACCAATGCAGATACACGCGAAGAAGAAGTGCGTTGTCATAGAGCATCTTCTCGAAATGGGGCACGGTCCACTGCTCGTCGACGCTGTACCGGGCGAAGCCACCACCGAGCTGGTCATACATGCCACCCCGCGCCATCGCCGTCAAAGTTCGATCCACCATGCGATAGGCGGCCTCACCATGGGCTGCCCCCGGCAGACCTTGGTACCCGATTAGAAAGTCCAGCACCATGGATGGCGGAAATTTTGGCGCTCCACCGAATCCACCGTGAGCGTCATCGAAATCATTCAGTAAGGAAGCAGCCGCGGCATCTAGGTGCTCCAGGGTTGGCACTGGTGCATCACCGACGTCCCACTGCCGTTTCGACAGCGCTTCCACGATGCGCTGACTCGACTCTTCCACCTCTGTTCGGCGAGTCGTCCAGGTGTCGACGATCGCCTGCAACACCTGCGGGAACGACGGCATTTGGTGTCGGGGGGCCGGCGGGAAATACGTGCCCGCGAAGAAGGGTCGGGCGTCGTGATCGAGGAAGACGGTCATCGGCCATCCACCGTGCCCGGTCATCGCCACCGTGGCATCCATGTAAACAGAGTCGATGTCCGGACGCTCTTCACGGTCGACCTTGATCGCGACGAAGTTCTCGTTCACCTGCGCCGCGATGGTTTCGTCCTCGAACGATTCGTGCGCCATGACGTGGCACCAATGACAGGCGGAGTACCCAATGGATAAGAAAATCGGAACACCACGGCGTCGTGCCTCGTCGAAAGCATCCTCTCCCCACTCCCACCAGTCCACCGGGTTGTGCGCGTGCTGCAACAGGTACGGAGAGGTTGCGTCACTCAGACGATTGCTCACAGCTTGATTCTTTCGTAGCGGATGCTCTCCCACCACTGGCTTGCTAGTGCGGCACGGCGAGATTCAGTAGGACAACGCCGATCACAACCAATCCAATTCCAACGATGGCCATCGCCGACAAGTGTTCGCCGAATATCAAGACCCCCGCAAGCACGACACCCACGGTTCCGACCCCGGCCCAGATCGCATAGGCAGTACTCAATCCGATCGTCCGCAGCGCGAAAGCCAACAGAACGAAGGAGACGATGTAGCCGATGACCACTCCCGTGGACGGAAGCCACTTAGAAAAACCATCGCTCACCTTGAGCATGACCGTTCCGAAAACCTCGAAAGCGATTGCCCCGGCTAGGAGAACCCAACCCATGATTCCTCCCCACTTCCTGTCGCACGGGCCGCTACGCCCCGCTACCCGATGCCATAAGCCCGAGATCATCCTGCCAGTGACAGACTGCGGTTATGGACCTTCGAGAGCAACTAGGGCAGGTCGTCAGTTCGGCAGCTCCCGCCCAGTCCGAGCGGGCACAGCAGTTCCTCGAGGCTCTCGACGGCGGCCCGTGGGACGATTCAACCGAGGCGGCAGCTCGAGAGCTGATCGACGCGTACCTTCACGACCCCTATCTCACCAAGGGTCACTAGATGTTCGATGACGCCAAGTACATGGCCAAAGAAGCCGTGGATCGCAACAACGCCCTGGCCGATCTCGATCAACAGCGCAGCGAGGACACCGTGCGCGCCTGGTCACGCAATGCAGTGGTACGTCGGGGCGTCTCGGTCCTGCTCGCCGTGGTGACGGTCGCGATTCCGATCATCACTGGATTGAGTGAGCCGCGAGTGTTCGTGGCCTTCGTTCTGGTGTGGATCGCCATTCTGGCTCTCGCCCGCACGGCAATGCGGGCAAATGCGCCCGCGCCTGTCGGACGAGCTGACTTCATCGTGCTGGCCGGGCTGTGTGCTCTCAGCGCCCTGGTAGCAATTAGCGCTCAGACCGATGTGAACTTAGAAGCCGGCGTCACGGCGACGGCTGGCGTCATTGTGGCGGTCGGTGCCGCCGCGCTCGCCGCTCCTGTGATCGCGCGCTGCTGGCGCTCATCACCTACTTTGTGAATCCTTCTTTCAGGCCCTGAACGACGGACGTCAGTTCGCTCGGCACGACCCACACCTTGCTCGCCTCACCGTTCGCGATCTCTGGGAGCGTCTCGAGATACCGGTGCGCGAGAGCGGACGACGTGGGATCCGCCTCGTGCAGTGCGCTGTAGACCTTCTCGACCGCAGCAGCTTCACCATCGGCTCGAATGACCTGCGCCTTCGCGTCCGCCTCGGCGCGGAGAACCTCTGCTTCGGCCTGTCCCTGCGCGGTAAGGACGGCGGACTGTTTGGCGCCCTCTGCGGTCAAAATGGCCGACTGCTTTTCACCTTCTGCCGTCAAGATCGCCGCGCGTCGTTCACGCTCGGCTTTCAATTGCTTTTCCATCGACTCTTGGACGGACGGCGGTGGATCAATAGCCTTCAGTTCGACTCGGTTCACGCGGATGCCCCAGCGACCCGTGGCTTCGTCAAGGACTCCCCGGAGTTGACCGTTGATCGCGTCACGCGAGGTCAGAGTCTCTTCCAGATCCATCGACCCGATGACGTTACGAAGAGTCGTCACGGTCAATTGCTCGATACCGACGATGTAGCTGGAGATTTCGTACGTGGCCGCCTTCGGGTCGGTCACCTGGAAGTACACGACGGTGTCGATGGAGACAACCAGGTTGTCTTCGGTGATCACCGGCTGCGGAGGGAACGAGGCGACTTGCTCACGCATATCCACTCGCTCGCGAATCCGATCCACGAACGGCACCAGGATGCTCAGACCTGGCGTCAGGGTGCGTTGGTAGCGACCGAAGCGTTCGATGATGGCGGAGCTGGCCTGGTTGACGATCACGATCGTCCGCCACAGCAAGAGGGCGACGACGATGAGTGCGAAGACGACACCGCTGATGAATGCGATCATCTGATTTCTTCTCCTTTGACCGTTGGTCTGTTGACGACCGTCTGTTGACGGCCGCTTGTTCGTTAGTCGATGGGGTGGACAAGGGCAGTTGCCCCGTCGATCCGGGTGACGACAAGTTTGGTTCCCGATCCGACAGGCTCAAGGGTGATGTCCGGATCCAGGCGCGCTGTCCATTCCTCACCGCGCAACTTCATCCGGCCATCGCGTTCGGTGATTTCCGTCAACGCATAGCCTTCGACCCCCGGCAATGCGTCGACTCCGGTTCGGGCCCCCTTGGGCATGCGACGTAGGTGACGCAGAGCGATCGGTCGGACGAACATGATCCCCGCAAGTGAGACAGCCGCCGCCACGACGACAGAGGCCCACAGCGGGGCTCCGATGAGGCTGACGCCCGCGCCCGCGAGCGCTCCGATGGCGATGAGGCCGAAGGTGAGGTCGAGAGTGAAAATCTCGATACCCAGCGCGACCGCCGCGACAATCGCCCAAATGGCGGCTGCAGACATCTGCTCACTCCCTTCCTTCCTCAGATTAACCGCGAATGCGCGCATCCACCCGTCGAGGAAGAGCCACATGATCTGAAATCCTCATAATCAATAACTCGGCCTTGAATAAAGCCGATATTCGGATTAATCTGCTCTTTTGTGACGCATTTGCGGATTAGTGAAGCAGCCGCACTCCTGGGAGTGAGTGACGACACCGTTCGCCGGTGGATCGACTCCGGTCGCCTCACATCCACGTCGGACACCGGGCCGGCCACCGTGCTCGGGTCTGACGTCGCACGCCTGATGCGCGAAGCCGCACCGGAACTTCCTCACCTCAACGTGTCCGCCCGCAACCGATTCCCCGGCATTGTCACCCGTGTAGAGAAGGACGGCGTGATGGCACTTGTCGAGATCCAGTCCGGCCCGCACCGTGTGATCTCACTGCTGAGCAGGGAGGCGGTCGAGGACCTCGGAATCG
>Ga0163109_10000350_pt1 | contig 37393 bp, 25 predicted proteins | sample CRUFie1St13metaG_FD_108704 | JGI IMG/M metagenome (GOLD analysis project Ga0163109, IMG submission 108704) | Marine microbial communities from the Costa Rica Dome - CRUD Field 142mm St13 metaG | ecosystem: Environmental > Aquatic > Marine > Oceanic > Photic zone | place: Costa Rica: the Eastern...
ATCCAACCCAGACGATATCTCGAAGGAATTGATTATCAAGTCTTTAATACTGAGAAAATGTCTTGTTTCAACAGGTTACAAATATTATGTTGATTATCCAATGACAAATCTCTTTATATGGATCGAATATGGTTATAAAAAAATATGCGACTCAGCTAAATATTATTTTAGCAAAGAACCCAATGACCTTGAAGCACTTATACGTATGAAAAATATATTGGATTCTATATTAAAATATTCAATTGCAACGACCTCATCGGATTTATTTCTAGATGCTTATTCTTCTTTGAAATCTAGCATTTCTACATTAATTCGGTTATTGACTATGAGCAGTAATGACGAGAGCAGTGATAATGATAGTCAATAATCCAATAAATTGTTAAGAACTTTTTATCACCATGGTAGATAATCTTTGATTATCAATTAATACTCGTTGTCAATACGACTTGTTCGTATAACTCACTGAGAGTATTTGTTGATTGGTGACATTTCATTATACCAAATTTTTAGTATATTGAAAGATTAAAAATTCTATTAATCAAATAAATATTTATTCACTTAACCATTCTATTTCAAGGAAACAATCATCTGAATGTATTTTAACAAGTGTACTAGAATTATCAGACAATTGATTGATATTAAGTGTCATATCATTGATATCTTTATCATCTTTATGAATAATAAAAGTATGTTGTAAAGTATTTAATAAATTATTTCCTGATGAAATCTTAACAGAATTATTAATTATATCATTATGATTAGAAAAGAATCCCATAATACCAGATTTAAGTATTTTCTTTTTTTGGTAATTATCAACATTAGAAGGTACATACCAACATACAGTGTAAGTAATTTTGTAAAAACCTTTGTAATTTAATCTAAAAGATTTAGTAACTCCATCTTCATCATTAGTAGATATGAGACCTTCATTATATTCTCTGACTTTACCAAAAACAATTGGAAATACTTTATTTAAATTATAATCAGAGGAATCAAATTTACTTTTATAAGAACTATCATTATAAGAACCAGCTCTATACATAAAGCAACGATTCATCTTAGAAAACATAACACTAATTAAGTATGATCTTTCTTCTTCAGTCAATGATGAGATTTCCAATGGATCACCTTTTGGACCAGGTGGACCTACAATACCTTGTTGACCTCTAGGACCCATAGATCCTTCTAAACCTTTAGGTCCTCTACCACCTTTAGGACCACGAAGACCCATCGGTCCAATATCTCCTACTTCACCTTTAGGTCCAGGTGGACCAACTGGTCCTAATAATCCAATTTCACCTTTTGGACCTACTTCACCTTTTATTCCTTGTTCTCCTATCATACCACGTTGACCGATTTCACCTTTTTGACCTCTAATTCCATCAGGACCAATTTCACCTTTAAGCCCAGGTTCACCTTTATCACCTTGAGAACCTTTTGGACCATTTTTACCTTCAGGACCAAATGGACCTTGTGGACCAGTATCTCCTTTTGAACCAGCTGGACCAGTAAGTGTAGATACAGTAGAAACATCACCAAATTTAACCCATTGATTGTTATTTCTTAAATATAAAATTCCTGTATCATTATTTCCATAAACAAGTGAAAATGTTCCATTATCATGCTCAGAAGAATCATTATTTAATTCATGAAAACTAGAATATATTTTATTTATTGTTAATCCTCTTCCCATTTCGCCTTTGTAACCTCTAGAACCTTTCGGTCCTTCAGGACCCTGTGGACCATAACCTCCTTTTTCACCTTGTGGTCCTTTATCACCTTGTACACCCATAGGTCCTTGTATTCCTTGATCTCCTTTAATCAAAAATAAGTTTGGATCTAATTGTTCAACATATCCTTCCATAAATTTTTTTATATTTGAAATAAATATTTCATTTACTTTTTCCATAAAAATCCATCTATAACCTGCTCTAATATAAATTTTACCATTATCTTCATCTGGTGAAAGTATAATTGCAAATGTTCCCTCTTCATAATCTTCAACATCAGCATTTAAATCATCAAATGAATGATAAATTTTAGATAAATGAAAACCTCGACCAACCTGACCTTTATCTCCTTTTTGACCATCAGATCCTTGATCACCCTCATTACCTTTTGGACCTCTTGGACCTTGACGACCTTGTGGTCCAACATCTCCAGGTTCACCTTTTTCACCTACATCGCCTTGTTTACCAGTACCAACATTACCTGTTGTACCATCAGTAACAACATTACTTGATTCATGTATAACATCTCCCATCTTACCAATAACAACCCATAATCCTTTTTGTGATATAAATATTGATCTATGTCTTGGATCATTTGAATCTAATAGCAAACCTAATGCTCCATCTCTAGCTATAATAGTATTTGCTTCAGCTAATGATTTAAACACAAATTCAATTGTAAGATTCTTACCCATATCTCCTTTAAGACCTTTTAAACCAGTATCTCCTTTATAACCTTTATCACCTGGTGGTCCTCTCTCTCCAGTTCTTCCTCTTTCACCTTCACCTGTTGCACCTTTCTGACCTTTTGATCCAGCAGTACCATGTTCACCTTTTTCTCCTTCATCCCCACGTGCACCTTTCTGACCTTTACTTCCTTGTAAACCTTGTGCACCAGACATATTACCAACTAAATCCCATTTAGAACCATTATACAATAATAAACTACCATAATCAGGATCATCTAAATTAGAAACAACCGCATAATCACCATGTACTGGAGATTTTTCAACAGCAAAAATTTCAGAAATTGATTTTAATGAATAAGAAATATGAAATCCTCTTCCAGGAGAACCATCTTCACCTTTATCACCTTTAGGACCTTGTGAACCTCTAAAACCTGGTGGTCCTAAATCACCTTTTTGACCTTTAGCTCCTTTTTGCCCATCAACGCCATCGTATCCTAATAAACTAAATGTTTCAAAAGAAGTACCATCATTAAAATTAAATATTATTGTACTGTCTGATTTTACTACATTAGTAATACTTGTACCTGTATGACCCTTTTGTCCTTTATCACCTTTCATTGCTGCAGTACCAGGTATACCTTGATCCCCTTTAATAGAATTTGTTGTTGAAATTGTAGAATCACCTATTTGCATAACAAGCTCTCCGAAAAGTCCTAATGATATAGCAGATACTGTATCACCTTTATTACCTTTTGAACCTGTAACTCCTTGAATTCCTATATCTCCTTGATTTCCCATTGCACCTGGTGGACCCTGTGCACCTTTGTCACCTTTATTTCCTTTTTCACCAGTATCACCTGTTAAACCAATAACACCCTGAATACCTTGTAAACCTTGTTCCCCTTTAACTGAAACATTTGAAACTAATGTCGAGTCTCCAACTAACATGGACATAAAACCAGTACTATCAATAGTTATAGTCCTGATTGTATCACCCTTAAATCCTTGTATACCTTGTGGACCAGTTGGACCAACAATACCCTGTAAACCTTGTTGACCCTTTTCACCTTTGTCACCTTGAATACCTTGTATACCCATTTGACCTTTTTCACCTTCACCAGTTTCTCCCTTGTCTCCAGTTTGACCTATTTCACCTTTATTACCTTTTGAACCAGTCACTCCTTGAATTCCTTGAATTCCTTGTTCTCCTTTGAAACCAATAGGACCTGTTGGACCTAAAGGTCCATCAATACCAACTTTTCCTTTTTCACCTTTTTGTCCTTTTTCTCCTATACCAATTTCTCCTTTATCACCTACTTCTCCTTTTATACCTTCAGGACCAATTGAACCTTTATCACCTTTTTCACCTGTTAAACCTGTATCCCCTTTTAAACCTTTATCACCTACAAGACCTTGTAAACCAACTTCACCTCTATCTCCTTTTTCTCCTTTATCACCTTGAGTACCTTGATTACCTTGAATTCCAATAGAACCAGTAGGACCAATTGGTCCTAATTCACCTTTATTACCTTTATCACCTTGGAAACCTTGAGTACCTTGTAAACCAATAGGCCCAGTTGGACCTAATAATCCAATTTCACCTTTTTCACCTTTACTACCTGTCTCTCCTTTCTGTCCTTTTTCGCCTACATCACCTTTGAGACCGATATCACCTTTATCTCCTATAGGACCAATTTCACCTTTTTCTCCTTTAATACCTTGAATACCTTGTAAACCAATAGAACCTTGTGGCCCAGTAGGACCCAAATCTCCTTTATTACCTTTATCACCTTTTGCAGATGCAGATCCAGGAAGACCTTTTTCTCCTTGAATACCTTGATTACCAGTGGGTCCAGCTGGACCCTGAAAACCTGATAAATCATTTTGAAATATAAATTCAGTACCATTATAAACATACAATTTTGAATTATCTGGATTGTTTATGCCTGAATTTATTATAGCAAAATCTCCAACTTGAGGATTTTGAATATCTATAACAGTTTGTAATGCATTAACTGATGTTACAACAAACTTAATTTTAAATTCTTCTCCCTTTTGACCTTTTGATCCAGTTGGTCCAACTCCTGAAGGCCCCATTGGACCTTGAGGTCCAGTAGGTCCGACTATACCTGATGTTGCACCTGGTTCACCCTTTGCACCCTTTTCACCATTTCCAGTACCAGAACCTGAGCCTGGTTCACCTTTTTGTCCTTTTTCACCATTACCTGTACCAGAACCAGATCCAGGTTCTCCCTTCATACCTTGAGGACCTGTTGGACCTACTGAACCTGGCTCACCTTTTGCACCAGATCCACCAGAACCTCCAGATGTAATACCTTTTGTACCAACATATCTGTAAAAACTTATAAAAACTTTTTGTCCTTCTGAAACAGAAAATGTATTTTGATTATAAAATTTTAATAAACCTGTATCTTTATCTAATACCCAATTACCTCCTGATTCATTTGGAAATATTTCAGTCATGTTGCCAGAAGTACCAATAAAAACATTTGTAGAATATGCAGCACTGTATGAAGATAATACAGCATCTTGTAAAATATTTTCAAAAGATAAATTAGGTGGGGGAGAAACTAATCTTAATCCGTAATATACAAAACCGGCATCATTTCCTGAATCAGGGTAAGCTGTTAATTCAACTTTAACATATCTTCTTAATTGTGAATGAGTTGAAGAAGTTTTCCCAAGCATAGATCCTTCTAATGCATCACCATTGTCATCTGTTGTAGCATTTACTATATCTGCAGGTGCATCACTTGGAATATCTTGACCATATATCTGATTTAAATATACACGTTCTAATGAGTTATTAATTAAAGGTTCTTCGTAATAATTTCTATTTTCATCTGTATTGGGACGACCCAAATATTTTTTAAATAAAAACGTTAATTTTTCATTATCGTCGAATTGACTCATCTAATATAAATAAACTGATATTTTATTTATATTATTTTACTTAGTAATTATGTATAATTTGAAACAGTTACATTGCTAAATTTGAAAGTACAATCTTTCTTAATACCTATTCTTACAAAGAAATCAAATTTTGTAATATCTTCTGCTTTACTTGGTAAATTAATATATCTATCACTAAATGTAGATGTTTTAGATAAATCTAATATACCATTACCATCATTCTGTCCTGATGTTGATGTCTGTCCTGAATCATCACGTTTAAATCCACCTGAACCAGTAGTTGAAGCATTAAACCAAGGTGTCGCTAATACAACCGGGAATCCAAAGTATTGTTCCTCTCCTATATATTTAATATGAACTATAACATCTGATGAATTTAAAGTTGGAGCATTTTGAGTATTTTCAAATTGTAATAATACTTTATTTCCTATTGCTCCAAATGCTCTACCTTGTCCAAATGAATTGTTATTACTGTATTTAAATGTTGTATAATAATAATCATTACTTCCTAAGACAAATGAATCAGCTGTATAATCTCTTCCAATTATTCCTGAAGGATAATAATATCCTGATGAATAATTTTTAAATCCAGTTGATGCAGAACTATAAGCCTCAAATAAACCATTAATCAATTGTGTATGATATAACTCTTTTATTACTGAATGTACTATATCTGAACCATATGATCTACCTGTTCCAAATGTATTTGTATTTGATGATTCATCTGATGGATATAAATTACCATTTCCTGATGATACTAATTTACCTTTGCCAGATGTTACATCTGAATTTAATTGTCCTAATAAAGTAAATGATTTTGTATCTATATGATGTTTATTTGTATCTGTTACAACTGTACTGCTATTTCCATTTACATTATGTACTGTTAAATTAATATTGATATCATCTGTATAGATATTATTTGCTAATGTTGATGAAAAATCTTTTATTAATACATTTGATGTAAATGGTAATAATTGTGTTCCATTTGTATTGTGTTTTGTATTAGCATCATTGTAATAAAAATTATTTCCTTGTGCAAAATCTGATACATTTGCAGATTCTGATACTAACACGTTATTGCTTGTATCTCTTAAATCATATTGAAAATGTAAACCAGAGTTCAATAATAACAAACCAGCTGGATTATTAAATGTAAAGCTAAATGGTATTGAATATCCTGACAATAATGATGGAACACCAAATATATATCCATATGAACTAGATCCTATATCACTAATATCTGCATTAGATATTGAAGGATTTGAAGTAAAATCATCTATTATAAATACTACCGAATTTGTACTACCTGTATTGTTTACAGTATTATTATTATTGTAATATGTATAACCAACTTGAGTTGATAGTGTTTTTAATGATGAATTATTACCTATGCTTGTTAATAAATTTTGTATATTCTTTATTCTAAAATTTACTTCAGCTACTTTGTAATAACCTGTTTCATTTGATGCAGTATAAAAATCTTTTTCTTGTATTATATCAGTGTCAATATATGTTGACGCACCAGAAGTTGTTGTATTTCCAAAACCACCAAATGTTAATGTATATGAATCAACTTGACTTGAGTTTGATAATAATCTAAATGTTAAATCTAATGATTTTGAATTAGTTGAAGAATAATCTACATTTATTCCAAATGTTTCTGTGTTTAATACTATTGAATCATTTGAAGATAAAGTTGAATTATCCAAAATTACAGTAGAAATTATAGAACTATCTAAACCACGAGCATTATCTAATTTCTTAACTGCATTAAGGTTTGATATTGTTAAATATCTTGATGAACTTAAATATGCTGGAGCAGTTGGAACTTCTAAATAATTACTTGTACTTTCAATAACAGTACTATAAGTTGATAATACATTATTTCTAGCAGATACTTTTACTAAATATCGATTTCCTAAAATTAATCCAGTTTGTGTATATGTTAATGATGTACCATTATTTTGAGTTAATGTTCTATTATCTGCTGATGCTCCTCCAACTGTACCTGCAGATGTTATAACTATTTTATAATCTGAAATACTTGTTCCTGCACCACCACTATTAGTAGGTGCTTGGAATGTAACTGTAAATGAACTAGCAGAATAATTGCTTATCGCTAAATTTTGTGGTGCTGATGGAGGAGTTGCAGCAGGTGTTGGTAATCTAATATTATTATAAATTAAATAATTAGGTGTTCCAGATAATTTATTTGTATAATACACTCTTACATCATAATCTGTTGCATATGTAAATATAGCATCATCATATGCTGATAATATTCCTCCCGATACACCAGTAGAACCAGGATCTGATCCATATAATCTCAAACTAGTTGGTCTAGTATCTGTTTGATAATCATTAGATAATGTTACACTAGAAATTGATTGATAATTATTTGAACCTGCTGGTGATACGTCTACATTAATTTTATCAACATAAGGAATCATGATTTCAGTAAAAGATAAAGATTGTCTTGGAAAATTATTCCACTCTAAATTTGCATATAAAGTTTCATATGAAGTACTTGAACTAGTTGGTGCTGGAGGTAGTGCAAATAAATCACTATTTGATGATGATGGTCCAGTAGGTCCCACAGGACCAGTTGGTCCTTCATTACCTTGTATACCTGACATATCAGTTTGATAAGTCCATGAACTACCATTATATACATATAATTTAGAATTGTCTGGATCTGAAACAGATGAATTTATAATAGCAAACTGCCCGACAGTTGCTGATAACCCTGACAATGCTGAAACTGATGATACAACATGGTCAATAGAAAAACGATCACCTTTGATACCTTGTGTACCTTGTTCACCAGGTTCACCTTTTTGCCCTTGAATACCCTGACTACCTGGATCTCCTTTAATTCCTGTATTACCAATAGAACCTGTATTTCCTTGAATACCTTGTTCACCTTTTTGACCTTTATTACCTACAGCACCAGATGTACCTTGAACACCTTCTTGACCTTTATCACCTTTTTGCCCTTGAATACCAGCAGGACCAACATCACCGTTTGAACCTTTTTCTCCTGGTTCACCTTTAAGACCAATAGAACCTGCAGGACCTGCAGAACCTGTAGGTCCTATTGGACCTGCAATACCACTAGAACCTTTTTCTCCTGGTTCTCCTTTTGATCCTGTAGCATCTAAACCAGAGGCACCTTTTTGACCTTGTGGACCGGTTGCTCCAATACCTAATTCACCTTTTTGACCTTTATTTCCAATATTGCCTTGAATACCTTGAGGTCCAGTTGGACCAGCAATACCTTTCTGACCTTTTTGTCCCTGAAATCCTTGTTCACCTTTTTCTCCAACCTCTCCCTTTGTTCCCTTCTGACCGTCTGTACCTATACCACCTTTTTGACCTTTCTCACCTTTCTCTCCTTGTAAACCTATACTTCCTTGAAGTCCTAATTCTCCTTTTTGACCTTTACTACCAGTTGCACCTATTGTACCACTTGCACCAGCATCTCCTTTTATTCCAATTGGTCCGATATTACCAACCTCTCCCTTTTGTCCTTTGTCACCATCAAAACCTTGTTCGCCTTTTTGCCCTTTTGATCCCTTTTCTCCAACACCCTGTGGACCTGTATCACCTTTAGCTCCAGTTGCACCAAAACCTCCAGGTAATCCTTTTTGACCTGAAGCACCTACAGATCCTTTTTCACCTTTATCACCAGTTGATCCTTTTGAACCAGATATATTTGCAAGTAATACCCAACCTGTTGCTTGATATTGATATATCTTACCATTATCAGGATCATCTACTGAAGAAGCAACTAAACCAAATTCACCTAAATTACCTGCTACTGTTAATAAAGAATTTACATCGGATTTTACATACTTGTAATCATAATTTGCACCAACTTCACCTTTATCACCTTTTGATCCTACTATACTTGCACCTGAACTTAATTTTGTAACATATACCCATGCACTTCCTGAATAATAAAATAATTTACCATCATCTGAATCATTAGAATTTATTACTGCAAAATCTCCAATTTGATGTGCTGCACTAGAATTCATTGATGATACAGAAGTAAAAACATAATTTATATTAATACCTGAACCTGCATCACCTTTTAATCCTTGTTCACCAGTTATACCTATAGTACCTTTTTCTCCTTTTTCTCCAGATGGACCCTTCAATCCTTTTGCACCAGACATATCAGTTAAAAATTCCCAAGTAGAACCATTATATACATATAGTCTACCATTTTCCTCTGTTACTTCTGCATTACTTATCAATGCTAAATCACCTGTTGCTCCTGTTTGTGATAATAAAGAAGTTGCTGAAGAAAAAATATAATTAATTTTAAAATCTTTACCAGATTCACCTTTTGATCCAGGTAAACCTGTATCACCTCTCACTAATCCAACTTTACTTGTTACACCTTTTGTTGATACTAAATTTAATTCACCATTTAATAAAAATGCTGAAGCAAAACCATCACCTTCTGCTCCTTTTTCACCATGCTCACCTTTTTGACCTTTTGAACCAACTGGACCTTTCTCTCCTTTAACATTACCTGCAACTAATTGTGTTCCATCTGAACGATTTAACATTAATTCACCAGTACTAGTAAATGATGCAGAATTAATTGTATAACCACGTTCACCTTTAACTGATCCTAAATTAATTAATTTACCAGATGAATTTACAATTATTAAATCACCATTTGAAATATATGAACTAAAAATTGTTTCCCCTGCTTCACCTTTTGAACCTTGGGCACCAGTAGGCCCTAAAGGACCAGGTGGTCCAGTTGGACCAAATACTGATGGAGTTGTAAATGAATTATTTAAAGTATCTGTAAAAACTAAATTACCATTTGATAATGTTACAGATTGTAATGTTCCACCAATATCACCTTTTGTACCTTTTACACTTCCAGCTTGTATTACAGCACCTGTATTTGTTGTAAATGATAATATATCATCAGATACATTTGCAGATACTATCATATCACCTTTTACACCTTTATCACCTTTAGCTGCAGCAGTTCCATCTGAACCAGCTATACCTGGCTCACCTTTTGCTCCGTGCATTAATAATGTTGAAAAACGTGTAACAGTATTATCATCCATAGTTATTGCATATAATAAACTATCATTTGAATGAGTAAGTGATATATTTTTAATTCCTATGCCAACATCTCCTTTTGGACCACGAAATGTATTAGATCTAGTACTAATACCACTTGATAAAAATATTTCTATTGAAGCATCTGAATCATGAAAAACTATACTATCAATCGAATTAACACTACCAACATTATTTCCTGAATTATTACCACCACTATTATTTGATGAATTGATAGAAATACCATTTACAGGTACTAAATATTCATCTCCATCTGACATTTGAAATAAAAGAGAACTATCTCTAGTTGTAACATTTGCAAGACTAACACCATCTTTACCTTGAGGTCCTCTGATTGGAATATTAGAAGATAAATTAACTACAAATTTCCATGATCCATCATATACATATAATGAACCACTTGAATATGTACCAGTTGCTAGAACTAAACCAAATTCTCCAAATGATGGAGATAATAAGTTTAATTCAGATTCACTCGCAACTATATACTTAATATTTAAGGGATCTGCGGGATCACCTTTCGCTCCTTTAGGCCCTTGCAAAGCTGCTAATTGACCTAAATTTAATAATAACTTCCAACTATTTTTTGAATAAACATATAGATTACCTTTCAAATCTGTACCATCTGATATTACTGCTAAATCACCATCACCTCCGGATGTATTGTTTAATTCAGTTTCAGATAAAAATACATATGATATTTCTAATTTATTTGTGCTTGGTAATACATTTGTACAACATCCCATAGTATTTACTAATTCTGTATTTACATTTGGCACTTGACATCCATTAAAAAATACATTCTTTGTTAATTCATATTCATAACCATTACTATCTTTAAAATATAAATATTTCTTATTTTTACTAAAATATATATTATTATTACTATTAGATGTTAATAAAATAATACTATCTTGCTGAGCCATCTTATATACTAATATGATAAATTATAATAAATTATTATAATTTAAACAAATTATCTTTTTTTTGATTTACTTTTTTTCTTTTTTGATTTACTTTTTTTCTTTTTTGATTTACTTTTCTTTGTTAGTCTATTATACTCTGTTGCAGATATTGGTACTGGTGTTGCTCTGGGCAAAAAATATAAAACTGCTGATGATAAAAATTTTAAATCAACAGGCATTGGATTTTTATTTCTATCAATACCATAAATAATATATCTTCCATATTTTCTTCTTAAATTAACTACTTTATCTATATGATCATTAATTTCTTGTTGTGTTGGTTCACGTTGATATTCGACATGATAATGCATATAAATATCTGCATAATCTGTTTTCTGAGGCTGATAATTAGGATCAATATAACCACCTGATTGATTAAAATTATTAACTTTTACTTTCAAATAGTGTCTCATTATATAAGAATATATATATAAAATAATTATAGTATTCTAATTAAAACACTTCCTATTAACAATCATACCACTCATTATTATAGTTTCTAGTTTATTATTATATTCATATTTATTACAACTAATATTTCTTCTTAATTCAGATTCATAAATAATAGAATCAAATATAATTTTTATTTTAACATCGTAATTTGATTCTATCTCTAAATTTAATTCATTAAAAGGTATTGCTACAGATGGTAACGTGTTATTAACATAATCAAAAATATTTTTATCAACACTTTCTCTATTCATTTTTAAATTTAATTTTTGAATAACAATATTTTTACTTTTGTATTTATAAGAATTAAATATTGCACTACCATTAGTTGACATATTGAATTTAACATCTAATTTTAAAAATTCATTAATAATATTATTTATTTCTTGTGGTAGTTCCACTATATTTACTTTTTTAATATCATTATATTTAATAATAATATTAGAATAAGAATCAAATTTTCTATTTAATACAAAATTGTATATTTTATTTTTTTGTATTTTAATATAATCACAAATATTAGTATTTTTTAATAATTTTTGTTTTGATAAAAATAATTGTTTAACCATCGTAGTTAATATATCATTATCATAAAAATTAAATCTAAATTTATAATAAGCTAATCTATTTTGATTATTTAGGTTTGTAATATCATTAAAAGAACAATTTACATTACTCATTTATATTTTTAATTTATTTAAAATATAAAAATTATTCAATTTTAATTATGCGGAACACATTAAACAATCATCTTGACTACTTCCAGAACTTGATATTGAAAATTTATCAGCTTCAGATGCAGGTCTTGTATGTAAGTAATACATTCCAGTTTTTAATCCCTTTTTCCAAGCATGAAAATGACAAGAAGTTAATTTTGCACTATTTGGCTTTGCCATTGCAATATTCATACTTTGACTTTGATCTATAAACTTTCCCCTATCTGATGCTAAATCAATAATAACTCTCTGTTTAATTTCCCATTTAGTTTTATATCGATCTTTTAATTCGTCAGATAAATCTGATAATCCACGTACGGAACCATTATTTACGATAATATTATCTTTTGCTGCTTTATTCCATTTATCTACTAATTTTAAATCTCTTACTAGGTGCTTATTTATACAAACAAATGAACCAGCAATAGTATCACGTCTATATATATTACTAGTAAATGGTTCAAAACATTCATTATTTCCTAATAATTGACTAGTACTAGCAGTTGGCATAAGTGCAGTCAATAAACTATTTCTCATACCATGCTTTTTTAATTTCTTTTTCAACGTATTCCAATCCCAATATGCTGTAAATTTCTTTTCATAAAATTTATATTTTTTAATAATATCATAAACATTTAATTTACTTAATTTTGAATCATATTCAGCTTTAAATCCCCATAAGTCAAATTGAAGTTTTCCTTCAGATGATGGAGAACCTTCAAATCTAGGATAAGCGCCTTTAAATTTCTTTTTCTCAAGTTGCTTTTTTAGATGAGTTTCATCTGTATAATTTTGTAAAATAACTTTCTTATCTTTATTTACACCTTTCTCGTAATCATCTAACTCTTTTTCATGTTCGATCGCTAAATTAATACTTTCTTCCACACAACCATAATATATTGTTTCAAATATTAAGTGATTTAATACTCTTGCTTCTGGGCTTTCAAATGAATAACCTAATTCTGCAAAAGTATCTGCTAATCCTTGAATACCTACACCAATTGGTCTATTCTCCATATCAGAAACTAATGTCTCTTTTACAGGATGAAGACTAATATTAGTTATTTTGTTAATATTCCTTGTTGAAATACTTGCCACTCTTTTCAGTTCATTAAAATCATAAGTTGGTACTATAAATTGTTGTAATTCTTTAAATCCACCAATTAATTTATCACCATATTCTATTTGTGGAACTGTAGTTAATTCTTTACCATATTTTTCAGATAATTCTTTTAACTTAGATTTTAAAATATCATCTTCTAATTCTATTGCATCAAATTTATATCCTAATTTATTTAATTTATATTTTGCCATTTTACAATACTTACAATTTGATTTTGTTACCATTTTAAATGGTGTTGGGTAAACAGGATATTTAATAAATCTGTTTACAGCTATACTATTCAAATTACATACACTATATTCTTTGTCATTTGAAACTTCCATTATTTCAATGCACAAATTTGATGATTTTATTGTACCAATGTTCATTTGATTAGTTTTTCTATTTGCGTGATCTTTATATGCTATGTATGGAACTCCTGCTTCAATTTGAGTTATTAAAATTTTATTCCACAAGTCACGTGCTTTTACTTGTTGTTTAAACATACCTTTTGATTCGTAATCTGTATATAATTTATTAAAGTCTTTACCATATTTTTCCTGTAAGTCTTTGCAGACATCTGGACACATTAAAGACCACATTTCATCTTTTTCAACTCGCTCCATGAATAAATCAGGTACCCATAATGCTAAAAATAAATCTCTTGCTCTTTTTTCTTCTGGACCTTGTTGCTTCCTTAATTCTAAAAAATCTTCTACGTCTGCATGCCAAGGTTCTAAATAAACTGCAATCGCACCTTTACGTCTACCCGAATTATGTACTAATCCACCATCTGTTAGGTAATTATGATTATCAATCATATTAAAATCATATACCTTACCAGTATAATGACTTTTTGTTATTTCTTTTACTCTTGTCCATAAAATATTATCATATGTATAATAATCACGTTTATTTGATTTACATTCTTCATAATCTCTTGTAAAGATATTTTTTTCTTTCAAGAATTTATCTTTTGGAATTCGTAATGAATATGATTTCTTCCTAGATATAATTGGTCTATTATACTTATTATAACTCATAGTTTCACCAACTTTATCTACTGTTTGCACTGATGTTAAAATACCTAATCTTAAAAATAGATACTTAACAGAGTAAATCAGATTTTTAGATGTTGACATAAACCATATACCAGTTTTTGTTGTACATCCATCTGATTCTAAAAATCCTCTAAGTAGACACATTAGTTTATTCTTTGGTAAATGCAAATATTCTGGTAATAATCGTTTATCTCTATTTTCATCATAAATCATATCTTCTGTAATGTTCATTTTTTCTATGTTAGTTTCATTATATGTCCAACATATTTCAGTTTCATTATTCATCCAATAATGAATATTTTTACTTTGTAAGTAATTTAAAACAAATTCCATTGTATCTTGTTTTGTTGTATGATTTAATGTTATTTGATATCTATGTGAATATGATGCATCATTATGACTTATATTACCATCACCTAACATAATACCTAACATTCTCGCTTGGTCTTCTGTAAAGTTATGAATATCATTTTCATAAGTTGGAATTGGGAAACCAAGTAGATGTTCAGTTGTTACTTCATCTGCTCTAATAAATTCTATTTTATTAGATCCTCGTTTCACTTTTTCAAAAGCTCTTTTTAATCCATTTGTTTTTATTGCTTTTACAGCTAAGATGTCATGACATCCTGTGCATTGAAGAGCATCAATTCCATGTTGGGTTTTAATATTAAATATTTCTTCGTCTTTTTCATTTATAATAACTTCATTTACTTTCTTAAAACTTCCGTCTTTTGTAATTAAATAATCTTTTGTTGTAACCTCATCCATTCGTTTAAATCCATCTTGAGAATAAACGGTTACATGAGGACACAGACATTGGTTAACATAGCGGGCAGTCTCATTATATACCTTTAACATAGGAATAATACCATCAGACTTACCATTTGTTCCTCGAATAATACTATCTTTAGATCGTATATTGCTTACATGCACACCTATACCTCCACCACGTTTACTTATCTCAGCACAATCACCTAATGTTTTGTAAATACCAGTAATACTATCTGAAGTACCAAGTAAAAAACAAGATGAAAATTGAAAGTTAGGAGTACCTGCATTAAACAATGTAGGACTTGCGTGAGTAAATTTTAAATTAGACATATAATCGTATGTTTCAAAAGCACGATCTAAATCATAACCATGAATGGCTAATGCAACACGCATAAACATATGTTGAGGTCTTTCTACAATTATATCTTCTTTACCTGGCATTTTTATTCTCAATAAATATATTTTTTCCATTGTTTTAAAGCCAAAATAATCAATTTTAAAATCTCGTGAATAATCTATCTTATCATTAATTGCTTTTCGATTTCCTTTCATAACTTGAAGTAATTCTTTATTAACAATTGGCTGAGATTTCCCATTTTCATCTACATGATTCCAAAGTAAATCGATTACTTGACAGAAATTTCCTTTTGTATTTTTTTGTAAATTACTAATGCATATTGCTCCTCCTAGTTTACTATATTCAGGATTATCTGCAGCATAAGATGCACAAATTTTTGCTGATAATTCATCAATCTGTTTTGTAGTTATTCCATTATATAATCTTGAAATTGTAGCTTGGGCTACCTTATGAACTTCTACATCAATAATGTCTAATTCATCCACTAAATTTGATATCCTTTTTGTAACTTTATCAAAAGATATCTGTTGTCTATAACCATTTCTTTTTACAACGTACATAATAAATATATAAACAAAATAATTATTTAAATTAATTAAATTTTAATCAATTTTTTAATTTTAAATGAATTTTGACTGAAATTATACAATTTTATACTAATTTTTAATCAAAAATCAATATATTTGATTAAATTACTTAAAAAAATGATATTTCTATATCAAATGTTAAATAAAAAAAAAATAACACCATTGGGAAATGTTGAAGGAAATTTAAAAAAATTCTATAATGGTTGGAGAAGTTTTGCATTTAAAGATAATATAATAAATGTAGCAATAGGTATGATTATAGCAACGTCCTTTAAAGCTGTTGTAAATAGCCTAGTTACTGATATTATCATGCCTATTTTAATTGGATTAGGTGCAAAAACTAATACACCAAACTTATTTATAATTTTAGTAAAAGGAAAAAATTTTAATGGAACATATACTACTTTGAAAGATGCTCAAAATGATGGTGCTGTTACATTAAATTATGGTATGTTTATTCATGTATTTTGTGATTTAATAATTGTATCTTTATTACTTTACATTTTTATGAAAATTGTTTCAAAAATAAAAGAAAAAGAAAATGAGATACTAGAAAATATAAAAGAAACCATTTAAATAATTATTATTTTTATAATTAAAATGTCATATGAAGAAATATTAGTTATAGATAATTGGAAAAATTTTAAATTTATAGAACAACAATTAAAGTATCAATTAAAAAAAGATAATATATACAATTGGATGTACCCAAAACAATTCAAAAAAAATGAAAGATTAATATTTCTATTAAAAAATAAAAAAATATTAAGCGTTCTACATATTACTATTAATTCTGATGAATTAGAATTTAGTTTTTCATTTACACCTATAAAACGAAGACGAAATGGCTACAATAAACTTTTGCGAGTTTATATCATTAATAAATTTAGAGAACTTGGTATAAGTAAATTTACAAGTACACCTTTTCCTAATTCTAATAGTATACCTTTATTAAAATCATTAGGATTTAAAAAAGTAGAAAATCAATATAAATATTCGTAACATAACTCACTGATAATATCAAACAATTTAAAAAATGATCAATTAATTTTTTAAATGAGTAATAATGTTAATAATCAAAATATAGCAAATTTACAAAAAGATTTAGCAAATTATATTACATCTGAAGTTATAATTGGAAATACATCTAATAGAATTATTTATCCTAATGGTACACCACAAACAACTTTAGATGAAACAATATCAGATATTGATAAAAAAGAACATGTGATCAATGATCCAAGATTTGGAATGTTTTCACTTTATAAATATCATATAACAAGAGGATACAATTTATCAGAAGAAGATAATATAAATAAAACAGGAGTATATTGTTCAAATATATTTACAAAATATTGTTTTTTACCTATTTTAACATTTTTAGCACAATGGTTTACATATGTAAGCATTATGATGTATGAAGTTAAAAATTATGATTATGGTTTTTGTCCAAATAATAAACCATACGAAACTAAAATTGTTATGTGTACTATTGCAACAATATATTTTATAAAAAGTTTCTTTTTATGGGATGATTTAGTATCAAGAACACATTGTAAAAAAGTTATGCCTACACATGATATTCCTGTTCTATTTGATACATTACAAGAATTTGGATTTAATTTATTGGTGTATATATTAAATATATTTATAGTATTTGTAGAAGATCATCCTACAAATATGCTTTTAGATGCATTAGCAATGGAATTTGTGATGGATTTAGACAATCAATTCAAAATATTATATTTTAAGAATATACCAAAAGCAGCTATTGATATATATGATAATATTTTTGTAAGTAAAAGCGACAATAGAGTTATTTTAAAACAAAAAATACAGGAAGATAAATTTTTCTGTTGTATAAAAAATTTATTAATGATACCTTATAAAATATTAATAATTTCATTAATATTATTTCCATTATTTTGTGCTAGTATAATGATTTATGGTCCTATATGTAAATAATAATCATAGATAATTATTAATTAATATTGAAAAAATAGTTCACCTATTACCCTTTTTTTTAATAAATTTTTTGCATAATTAGAATGAAATTTCATATGAGATGTAGCATCTAAATTTACAAGAATACAAGGACCTCCAGGATGTTTATAATAAAAATCTGTAATATCATAAACTTTATTTTTCCAGATTATCCAAAAACTTTTTTTATTTCTATGTTCCATTACTTCTTCTAATGTAATTTTAGGAAAAGTAGTAAAAAAACACATTTATTTATATTTTAACCACCATTTTTTTATTTTATTAGCATATGAAGGTAGTAAAGTAAATGAATTTATCCAAGTTTTAAATATTTTAAATACTTCATTAGTTACATATGTTTTATAATAAATATTCATATTGTAAAATCCAACAAATTTTAATTTGTAAAAACAATCAACAATATGTTTATAATATATTTTTTTTGCCTTCTCTGGATTATCGTGTTTTAATAAATATGTTATCCATTTTTTTTTTGAATTTATTATTTCTTCTTTATTTCTTTTACCTATAATACAAAAAATTAATAAGTAGTGAAAATTTATTAAATGCTTATCATCTATTGTTAATGTATCATTTAATGGTATTTCTTCTATTGAATATCCATTATTAGTTATTTTTACTAGTTCAACATAATCTCTAAATGTTAATTTTTTCATATATATTAAATAATATAAAGATCTAGTTTATAAATATCTATATGGATATTAATTTATTTTTATCAAATAAAGATAATTTTACAAGAGTTAGTTATATTTATAACAAAATACAAGAAACTCACCCAGAAGCATCAAGGAAAAATATAAAACAAATAAACAATAAGTATTACTTAGTAAACAGTAATATAAATGAGTTAATTTCATTTAAAAATAAGAATTATGAAGTAGCGAAATTATTGGATATAATTAGTCAAATTTATTTATTAAACGAATGTGAAAATTATGAATTAGAGTGGTTAAATCTTTTATATACAAATGGATTCCCTAAAGTAGAAAATAAATTAAATTATTTTGTACTTACATCAATAGGAAAGTTATTAAAAGAAAACAAAGAATTAAAAGATAGACTTGATTATTTAGAAACTACACTCAATAGTTGATTCTAAATTATTTGGAAGCAATTCTTTCAAAGTATCATATGTAATTGTACTTTCTTCTAATAGTTTGTTAGCAATTTTTTTTACTAAATGCTTATATTTTTTCAATGTATTAAAAGTAAATTTTTCAACATCAGAAACTAATTCTTGGCATTTATTGTAAATATCTCTAGTTAGATGTGTATTTAATTTTCCCATTGATTCAATATTTAATGGTCCAGTATCTTCATCCATACCCCATGTATTATGATATTGATATACTAATTCAGATACTTTTTGAATATCATCAGAAGCACCTGTTGATAAGTTTTTATAAATTAATTTTTCTGCATTTCTACCTCCTAGTAATACAGAAATTTGAGATAATATTTTTTGATCTGTAAATAGTTTTAAATCTTCTGGCTTAGATTGACTAAATCCAAGAGCTGCTTGACCTCTAGGTACTATACTAACCTTTAATGGTGCGCTTGATGATTTTAATATGTAACCCATTAAAGCATGACCAGCTTCATGATGAGCTACTCTTTCAAGTTCTACTTTTGTTAATGACCTTTCTTTTTTCTCTCTACCAATCATAACTTCATCAATTGCTATATTTAAATCATCTTCAGTTATTTTTTTTTCAGTTTCACCTCTATTAATTGCTACAATTTTAGCTTGATTTGATATATTTGAAATATCAGCACCCGTTAAAGTTGCACATCTTTTTGCAAGTGAATCAAATGATATTGATTCTGGTAAAATTATATCTTTTAAGTATAATTTAAACATCTCTACTCTTTCATCATTATTTGGTAAATCAAAATATACTTTTTTGTCGAATCTACCAGATCTTAATAATGCTGGATCTAATTTAGAAACAAAATTTGTTGCTGCAAATAAAATAATATTGTTGGAACTATTGAAACCATCTAATTCTACTAATAATTGATTTAATGTACTTTTTCTTTCAGAATTATTTTCATCATGACGATTTCCTCCTATTGCATCAATTTCATCAATGAAAATAATACATTTCTTTTTTCTTTTTGCTTTTGCAAATAAACTTCTTATACGTGATGCACCAACACCTACAAATTTTTCTATAAAATCCGAACCACATGCAGATATTACAGGTATTTTTAAATTTGCTGCGATTGTTTTAACTAATAAAGTTTTTCCAGTACCTGGTGGACCAACTAATAATATTCCTCTTGGTAAATTTACAGACCAATCTAAATATTTATTCTTATTTTTAATAAAATCCATATAATACATTATTTCATCTTTTACACTTTTCAACCCAATTATATTGTCTAATTTACCGTTATTAAATAATTTATTTTTTTTATTCATTCTTTCATAAAGTTCTTTAACTATAAATATTATTATTTGTCCTGCTATGTAAAAATATATTGCTTTTCCTACAAACTCTATAAATTCATCTTCTTTCTTCATCTTTAATATTAATCTTCAAATTTATTTAAGTAATAAAACTAAAAAATTGAATAATTTTATTCTAAATTTTGTTCTATTAAATTCATATTTATGTCTGTAATTTATTCAAAAAATGAAAATCCGTTTAATGAGGTTGCATATATTGAAAGATATCAGCAATTGATAGTTAAAAGAATACATCCAGAAAGCAATGAAAAATATACATGTAATTTTCATTTTCATTCAAATAGAGGTACAATAAAAACAATTGTAAATAAAGGTATGGATTTTTTATTTGACATAGAACAAGGTGTTTATAATATAACATTAAACGGATCAAATAAAGAAGATTTTTCAATAGTTTTTGAAAAATTAAGCAACGAAGGTAATGAAGGAGTTGATATAAAAAATATTAATTTTTCAATTGAACCATAAATTTAATTTTTACTATATAATATTATATATTGAAAATTGACACTACTTCAAAAAAGTTGATAAAATAATATAAAGATAAAACAACTAATATTTTAATGTCAGCATTATTAGAATTTATAAAAAAAAACTCAATGTTCGAGGGTGTCAAAGGAGAACCGATTGAATGGAGATGTAACATAAATAAATTACATCATTATTGGAGTCAGGTAGCTCATCTCGAACAACAATTAAATAATAAAGATTCAATTAATAAGTTTAAATGTTCATTAGGGGTATTAAAAAATGCGGGAGCAATGATTAAGAAGTCTAACCAGATTTTAGATTCATTTAGAAATCCTGAAGAGACTATAAGAGTTATTACAAGCTTAGCCTATAGTATTGATGAGAATGGAAATCCATCTACAGAAATACTAAACTCTAAGCAAAATACACCATTAAGATCATTAAAAACATTATTGAATGTAACAAATTTTTCAACGAAAACTAATTCAAGTAAATGTGAATTACTAATATATCATATTATATTAGCATTTATTTGTTTAGATGAAAGTGAAGATAAAAAAGAAAAAATATTTTTAGAACTTGAAAAATCAATTGATAAATTTTTAAATGATATACTAACCAATTTTGGAAACAATAAAAAATGTAATAAAAGTTGTGAAGTATTAATTAAGGATTTAGAAAAACTAGATTTACTAGATAGTGTTAAAATATTTATAAAGAAATACTGGAAAAATATAGAAAAGAATAATAAGTCTTGTTTATTTAAATCAGGAAAAGAAAAAAGTAATAACGTAAAAAATTTAAAATCATTATTTTCAAATTTAGCTTATGATGATTATAAAAATAATTGCATTGATTACTGGATAAATTACTTTTACAATAATATAAATAATAAAAATATAACTGAATCAATAATTGCAATTAAAGGTGCTCAAGAATTTATTGACAGAGCAAATTTTTTAAATATTTCATTAGAAGGTTACCACAATATTGATAATTTGAAAAAAAGAATTACAGATAAAATTAAAAATTATAGTAACAATGATTTTGAAAATAAAGAATTAATATTAACTACAAATATTTTAGAAAAGAAAAATATTAAAACATGTATTAGACCGAGATATAATCAAAAAAAAATGTGGGATGTAGTTTATGATTCATTAAAGAACAATATTAAGACTTGTATAATAAACTCTTCAACAATGGGATCAGGAAAATCTGTAGGAAGTATGTTAATTCCACATATTATTAAAAAGATATACAAAGACAAGTTCGCTTATATCTATACATCATATGGAGAACATTTACTAGGGCAACATTGTGATGTATTAAATTTTAGAGAGAACAGAGGATTAATGACACCAGGTGCTTTAGTTTTACATGGTCCATTAGGCCCAGAGTATTACTTTTGGTATGAAGGTTGTAATCTTCCTTCAGCTAAAGACATAAAAAAAATATCATCTGGTTCTGGAAAAGCTAATAAAGATAGAACTCAGAGAGCTATTGATAGAAAAACAAAAAGTGAGAAAAAAAATAAATCATCAGGTAGAAACATATTCAAACCTTTTGTATTTATTTCCGATTTAGAATCAATACCTAAATTAGTTGAACAATTAACAAATGATGGATATAAAACAATATTAGTTGTTGATGAACCACCATTATCAGCAAGTAAATATATTTCTAATCCAGATGATAAAATTATGACTAATATAATGAATTGTTTAACTACCCCAGTAGATATATTAGTAATGATGTGTGCAACACAACCTGAATTAAGACATATGCCAAAATTTAACAATTATCTACAGACACAATTTCATAGAACAGTTGATGTTACTGAAAATAAAATTGCTCAATCTACAAAAATTATGTTTAACGATAAATTAGTATTACCTCATCAATTAAGAAATGATAATATATTCTATGATACTATTCAATCACCATTAAATTATCGATTCTATTCTCTTAACAATATTATTGATTGTTTTAATGAAGATCATAAAAAAATCATAAATAATATTGATAGTAATGAAATTTTATCAATTTCTAGTTTTCAGAAAAGTGTTAGTAATATAGAATTTACTGATAAACAATTAATTAATTACGAAGGTGAATGTAATATTAATAATTTACTTGATCAAATTATATTAAATAAACCATTTAAAACTGGAAATCAAATATTATGGATTGAAAATATTGATACTCAAGTATTTAATACAGAAATTGGAGATCTAATATATGAAAAATGTAGTCTTATAAGTAAAGCTATAAATATTGCATTAAAAAAATATGGTAGTGAAATTTATTCTCATAATCTAAATGAAAATCCTTTAGGATATTTTTTAAGATGGATGAAACAAGAAAATAAATTTAATAAATTAGAAAAATTATTTGAAAAAATAAAAGAAATTAGTTGGCGTATGCCACCATTAAAAACAATTGAATATGCTATTATTGATCCCAATATAACTGATAAAATGTTAGTATTGCTTATGAATGGAATTGGAATACAATATATGAAAAGTAGAACATATTATAACTGTGTTAAAAGTCTTCGAGATGATAATTTACTAGCAATGTATGTTGCACCTCTGGAATTCGCATTTGGTACAAATATGGTTTTATCTGCAGTTGTAATTGATCCACAAATCGCTGCTAATTTATCACCAGATTTAATTAGACAGCTTACAGGTAGAGTTTCAAGAGGACTTACTAAAAATCCTGGATTGATATTAACTGACATAACAACTGTTAATAAATTCTTATTTGAACGTTCTCCAGAAGCAGAATTAATGGAAAGATTTATACCAGTATAATAATTTATATATAATATCTATTTATTATTATATGAGTACAATATATGAAGTTAAATTTAAAGTTCCAAGTTTAAATAAAACAGTAACACTTAAATCTACAAAAAAAGTATTTGATTTAAATAAACCTGATGAAATTGAAATGTTTTATGTTAATGAAAATGTTAAAGAATCAAGTAATCCTATAAAAAGTTTAAAACCAGAAATATTAAAAAGTCTTAAAGAAGAAATATCAGAAATTAAAAACTTATTAGAAGGAATTAAAACAGATTTTCCTGATTTAAAAAATGATATTGATAATTTACCTGAACCTAATCCTTTTTCTTCTTTTTTTAAAACTGAAACTAATCCTATTGCTTCTGTTTTTAAATAGAGTCTAATTGATCTCTTCTAGAAACTGGATACAAATTTTCATCTAAATTATATCTTAATAAAGATGTAAAACCTGCTGTTATAAAAATAAAGCAATGCCATAATGAATGATATATTACATATTTTTCATTAAACCATTCTTTAGATGCAATAGAATACATTATAATTGCTAATATACCAGAACAAATACTAAGAAATGAAAGGATTCTATATCTAATTAAATATCTCCAAATAGTTCTCCACTTCAAAATAAAAACTATCATACTACAAATTAATAAATACCAAGTTAAAATTAAAGAATGATTTAAATCTTCCCATAGATAAACAACTAAAACTATATTTTCTACAGCAAAACTTGTTATATAAAATTGAGGTTCTCTTACTCTTAAACTATATAAAACAGTTGTAAAAATTAAGCTAGAACAAGCATAAGAATCTAGTAAAGCCCAGTTATCATAATCATATTCTGACGTAAATTTTTTTTCTCCTAAACTATGATGAGAATGATATAATAATGAATAAGTAACTCCATATAAAAATTTAATTAACATAAAAATACTTGCCGTATCTTTCCTACTTTTCCAACTCCATAAAAATATACACATTGGAAAAAATGCAAATGCATGTGTAGTTAATAACCAATAAGCCATATAAATAATAAATAATATTACCTTTATATTATTTATATATGGTAAAAATAAATATATATGGATGTGGTATTTCAGGATTAACTATTGCACATGAATTAATTGAAAAAGGTTTTGAAGTTGAAATGTATGAAAAAAATGCAATACCTGGAGGTATGGCTAGAACATTTAGATATAATAATGGTGTACCAACAGAACATTCATGGAGAGGATTTGGACCATTTTATAGAAATACTTATGATATTATGAAAAGAATACCTATAAAAAATAAATGTAATGAAAAAGAAGAATTTAATACATACTCAATTGAGGAAGTAAAAAAACATACGAGTAAAAATAGTTTATGGACATATTTTAGGGGTGATGTTTATGATATAACTAAATACATAAAACATCATCCAGGAGGATATATGATTCTTAGAGCAGGAGGAAAAAATTTAGAAGAAGTATGGAAAAAAACAGGCTATAGTTGGCATTTGAATAATACTAATACAATGAATGTACTTAAAAAATTAAAAATAGGCAAATTAAAAGAATCATTTGAAAATAAGACTGTTTATGATAATTTAACAAAAATTAAATTTATTTTATTAAATAATAAGGAATTAATAAAAAAAGTAAAATTAACTGATTATCCGTTTTTAATATATTATTTTGGTAAAGTGCTATTATGTAATAAAAGACGAGAAAAATATTATAAAGTAAATTTAAAAAATGATTTGAAAAATAATATTAGTGATGAATCATATGATTTTTTAGTAAAATTTTTAGCTGGACCAGGGTATGGTTTTGATATAAATACAATTTCATATGCACATTATGCATTATTTTTGTATTTAAATTTTAGAGAAAAAGAAGAATTATGGAATGTGTTAAATCAGCCAACAAATGAAGGGTGGATAGATCCATGGACTGAATTATTAAAAAAAAAAGGTGTTAAATTTAATTTTAATCATAAATTAGATTATATTAATCATAAAAATAATAAAATAACTAATTGTATTGTTAATAATAAAGAAATAATTGCAGACGAACATATTTTTGCATTAGATCCATATTCATTGAATAATATTTTAATAAAAAGTAAATTAAAAAATTTACAAAAACAAATAAGTAATTTAGTAACAATTAATAATCAAATTAGTTTTAGATTGGGATTTGATAAAAAAATAAAATTAAAAGAAAAAAATTTAGGATTTGTTTTATTAGATAGTCCATATAATATTACATTTTATTTACAAGAAGATAGTTGGTGTGAAACTATAAAATTAGATAAAGAAAATAAAATTAAAACATTAATAAGTGGTACAATAATACAACCATATGAAAAAGGTCGATTATATAATAAAACAGCTACAAGTCTATCTAAAGAAAAATTATTAGATGAAATAGAAGATCAAATTATAAACGATTCGCATTTTAATAATATAATCAAAAATAAGATAACCAAAAAAAATGTAATATTTAGAGAGATATTTTCAGATTGGATAGAAAAAAATGGTAGATTAACGTCTATAAATAAAAAATGGGTAAATAATTCATTAAATCAAAAATATAGACCATTAGGAAAAACAGAAATAAAAAATATGTTCTTAACAGGATCACATAATAAAACATCAGTTGATGTTTGGTCAATGGAAGGAGCGGTTGAAAGCGGTAAAGATGTAAGTAATTTTATTTTAGAAAAATATAATAAAAATAAAATTAGTGTTTACAAACATACTATAAATTTTGGTATTTTTTCATATATAGATGATATATTTTATGATTTAAATTTACCTCATTATATTGATATATTAATAATATTACTGTTTTGTTATTTAATTTATAAGAAATCAAAATCAGTAAACTAGTCTTTTAGTTCGGTAACTAGGAAATCACTTGTTCCGATCTTGTTCTTAATATTATACAACATAATTTTAAGTTCATTTTTTACATTTTTAATAAGATTTTCATTAGAAGATGCAGATAGATATTTTTTAAACTTTGCAATTGCTTTTTTATATTTTTTCTTTTTAGTACTATCATCATACCATTCCATAAATTTAGTATGCATAAATTTTTCATTATCTGATATAATTTTATCAAGCATATCATTATTATCTTTTAAAACCCAATCTTGACCATCATATGCAATAATATATCCAGTTTTTATATTTCTAATATACAAATTACGATTTTGAGGATAATCTGTATTAAAATGTACTAATTTAATAATTTCAGGTACACATCTATTTTGTCTTTCCATACATCTAGAAATCATATCGTCAGTTAAAAATTGTCTATTTGTATCTTCATATGGTAAAGTATTAAATAATTCATTCATTTTTTCTTCTTGTAATTTTTTAAAATATTCATTTTTATTATTTTTTGCAGGACATGATTCTTTTTCATGTCTACTTTTTGATTGTCTTGTATTAAATTGCTTATCACAATATTTACATCTATATATTTTTTTCTTTTTTTTGTCAGAATTATCTGGAGATAATTTTTTAATTTGTTTGTGTGAAAGTATATCGTTTACGTTGACACGACGTTGACAACATTTGCATTTAACGTTGACAGTGTTTTCATGGTTTTGACCCAACGTTGACATAACGTTGACAATATCCTCATTAAACGTTGACATTTTACCCCCAACATCCTCATTTAACGTTGACATTTTACCGTCAACGTTGACATAACGTTGACATTTTTCCCCACGTTGACACAACGTTGACAACGTTGACAACGTTGACGCTACGTTGACACTACGTTGACGTTTTTGTGTCAACGTTGACTCTTGGGTCATTTTATCAAACATTAAATTATGCTTATATATTTCATTTTTTGATGCATTTGATATAGTTGCTTTACACTGCCTGACTCTTTCAATATGACGAATAAAAGTTCCCTTATGATTTGTTGAATAGCCACATCTTATACATTTATAGGTTGTCATTTAATAAACTATATATTTTTTTTTACACAAACTTACACAAACTTACACAAACTTACACAAACTTACACAAACTTACACAAACTTACACAAACCTGCACAAACTTACACAAACTTACACAAACTTACACAAACTTACACAAACCTGCACAAAACTTACACAAAATTACACAAACTTACACAAGTGCATTTTATATCTTACAAAAAATATTTCAATACATGTTTTAGTGCATAAAAATAAAAAACTTACACAAACTTACACAAACTTACACAAAAATTAGACGACAAAAGGGGGGGAACTTTTTTTTTTGGAACTTTTTTTTACATAGGTCCGGGGAAAACTTTTTGTTTTTTTTATACTTTTTTTTTTTTGTAAAACCCCTGTTTTCAGAATCTTACTTGGATAAAAAGCATATTTTAAAATTCCTCTTTTTATATTAAAATACCTATATTTCATATATTTTGATTAAATAATTAAATAATTTATATATATTTTGAGTAATAATAAACAAAATTAGTATATTTTGATTAAAACATTGATAAATTTAGAAAAAAAACAAACGTCCAGAAATATGGCATTTACGGGCGAAGAAAATCAAAAATTCAGTTTTAGTTAACTATTTTTGAGTAAAATGTTATAATATATGAATATTTAAACCAAAAAATTACATAAATATGTGTATTTTTGTACAAAAATCTAATTATTTTATTAATTTAGATATTACAACTGTATCTAATTATAGGTAATAGTTATAGTTTTAAAAAAATAATATAAAAATTAATTTATATATTATTTATATAAAATGGGCAATTCATGTAATAGAAATATTGGAGGAGTAATTGAAGAATCTAGAAGTAGAGATATAAATATATCAGAAACTGTAAATACTATAGATCTAAAGAATGTAACATGGAAGGATACAAAACCTTTTGTTGCTCCAGTAGAAGAAGCATATGTAATAAAGGTATATGATGGAGATACGATAACAATAGCAACTGTATTCCCTTGGGAGCCAAAAATTGCTTATAGATTTTCAGTTAGGATATTAGGAATTGATACACCTGAGAAAAGGACAAAAGATGAGGATGAAAAATTTGTAGCCGGAATAGCACAAAAATTTGTAGCTGATAGAATATTAAATAAATTTGTAACATTACAAAATGTATCAACAGATAAATATGGAAGATTATTAGCAAATGTATATACATCTGATGGGGTATCAATAGGTGAAGAATTAATAAAAAATAATTTAGCGGTAGCATATGATGGAGGTACAAAAAAAACACCAGATAATTGGAAAACATTTTATTTGGTTAATTCAGTAAAAGAAACATTAACTAATGATTAAAATAATAATAGAATATAATTATTTTATTTTTAGAGTTTATAATACTAACAATTACAGATCTTTAACGTAATTTTTTTTAAGCTTATCTATTAATTTTAATGAATATGTAGCACCAAATGGTGGTTTTCCTTTACCCATCAATGAAAAATAAAAAACTGGACGTTTCTTATGAATATTAGCAGAACCACGATGAACTACTTTAGAAGACCATATAATTAATGAACCCTTTTTACAGATACATTTTACTTTTTTAAAATTCATTTGTTTTCTTAATTTTTTAAATAGGTCTATATTAAATTCATGTGTATTAGCTATACTTTTATGAACTTTAGTAGATTCTAAAAAGATTTCTAGTGGTCCCATATTTGATTCTATATTATCTAATGCTATTGCAAATGAAATAAGATCTGCACTTTCACTTTTAAATGCTGTATCAGTGTGCCAGTTTTGATTATAAGCTCCAGGATATGAGATAAATGAAGAATTTTCAACTATTAATGCATCAGGTAGTAAAACATTACAAAATGTTTTAATTTTATCATATATTTTTTTAATAAATTTTTTAGTATCTTTTAAAGATAAAAGTATGTCTTTCCTAGAATAAGGACTTTGAATTTCACCTAATTCTATATTTTTATTTTTCTTTTCTTTAGAAATAATTTTTAATAATTTATTACAATCGTTATTTGATAACATATTAGGAATAATTATACAACCATTTTTTTTAAAAGTATTAATTAATTTATTTTGATTATTAATATTTGTATTATTCCACTTATATAAATTATTACCAAAAGATTCTTTAATTGGACTAATATAATATGTAATTAATAAGAATAATATTAGGATAATTTTTCTTTTCATTTATAATAATAAATGTATTTAATTTTTCATAATAATAAATATAAGTTATTATTATAACATATTATTTTTTTGTTAATAAATATGTATGCGAAATAGCAACAAAATATGAAAGATATTTTAATAATTTTAAAATAAATTTATTACTATTTTGCTTATTTAAACCTATATATATAATTAATGGCGCAACTATATAAAAATGGACTGAGTAAAAAAAGCTGTAAATATTATTAAATTTAATAATAGTAAATCTTCTAAAAGTATACAATAAATATATTCCTAAAAATAATAATAATTGATATATAGTAGGAGAAACAAATTTACTAGTAGATACATGATAAAATAGTAAAGAAACTCCAAATATATGGAATAGATTAATAAAAGTTCTAGATGATAAAATCATATATACTATAATTAATATTTTTAATTAATATTTTGCTTTATATTCTAAAAATTTTTAAACTCACTGAATAGTTAATTGATTATAAAAAGAAATGATATATGGTAATAATAACATTAGTGACATTTATATATATAAAAAAAAGAAATAAGTTTTCGATTGGGTGATAAATATAATTAAAAATATAATAAATAATTAATTAAATGAATATAATAAATATTGTAATAGTAAGTTTTTTCTTTATTTTTTTGATAATATACATTTTTTATGAATGTTTCATAAGAGAAAATAGAGCGTTAAATATTTTTGGTAGAATGAGACTATATAATAATTTGCTTAATAATACAAATAAATCAAATAATGAAAGTTTTAATTATGATGAGGTTTAAAAAGAATATAATAGAATATATTAATGGAATACCCACAAGATATTTGGAGATATATAAAAAAATTTTTAATATTTTATAATAAAAATGAGTTTATATCTTATCAATATAATAGAATAGTAAATGAGAAAATAAAGTTAGCGACAGCAATAACTGCACATGATAATTTATTAAGTACAGATGGTAATTGGGTAAAATCCAATATAAAATGGAAATTAATAAAAATAGATTCGTATGAATTAAAAAATGATAATAAAAAGGAAGAAATAATAAATAATATTTATAATCATATTACATTAAAATTACTAGATGATATTGATTTTTTAATAAAAAGGAATAATAATTTGAAAGGTAATAAAATTTTAGATTATTACAATACTATAGTGAATGAATATTTGAGTTCAAGTAAAATGGATTTTAAAGATAGTAATAAAAACATAAATATAGATGAATTAATAAGAGATCAAAGAATAAGAATAAATAATAAATTTTACGAATATAGTATATATTTGAATAAATAATGTGTTAAAATTGTTTAAAAAAACAGTAATATATATTATATTATGAATAATGGACCAAATTTTGGTAGTTTAATTATTATTGGAGGTGTTGCAGGTATAAGTGCTTTTGGATTATATTTAGGTTATAAAGAGATATTTGAGAGAGGAAAAAGTAAACCTAAAAAAGATTTAAATGACGTATTATCAAGTTTGGAGGACAATGGTTTTGATGCTGAAAGAACATTAAAAGAGCATAAAGAGAAGAAAAAAAGATATGATAAACAAGAAAGAACAAAAAGGAGGACAGATAGTGAAATATCACTAATTGAAAATAAAAATGCGGAGAAAAAAGATTCAGATAAGAAAAAATCAGAGAAAAATGATTCAGAGAAAAAAAAATCAGAGAAAAATGATTCAGACAAGAAGAAATCAGTAGAAAAAGAAGTGGAAGAAAAGTTGGAAAAGGAACCTAAAGCAACAATTATAAATATGGAAAAAAGTGATTTACCAAAAGTAATGGATAAAAAAAAAGCGTCAAGCAATGAGGAAGTAGAGAGTTTAGTAGGTATACCAGTTACTGAGGGTATAAATGCACAATTGTTATTAGAGAATGATACTATAAGAACAATTGATAGAGAAATACCTAAAGATAGTAAAAAGAAGAAGGGTAAGAAAAAGAAGAGTAAGAGTAAGAGTAAGGAAATTTAAAATTATTTTGTGAAGTAATTAATATATTTTATTGGAATATCAACATGATATTTTTGGTAAAATTTAAGAATTTTGAATTGTTTATTTTTATTAAAAAAGTAACTTATTTTTTTAAGAATTTGTTTATATTTAGTGGAATAATTGATGGTATAAGGAGTATCATTAGTAAATACTAAAACAGCATCATGATATTTAAGTGGATTAATAGAATATTGATCAGATTTTTGATCACATTCATTAGAGTAATGATAATTATTATCGATAAGTGTAACTTCAAAAGCTTTTTTAATTTTAATACCATAATTGATATTGATACCTTTTAAAACAGCATTACAAGCAAGTTTACCAGACAATATATCCATAGCAATAGAATAATATTTATTCTTAAATTTTTTATAGATAAAGTAACCAAAAGGACCATGAGGGAAGGATTCAGATTTAATTTTAGACAGATGTGATTGATGTGCTAATATAAAAATTTTTTTATTTTTTGGTAGAATATGATTATAATGGAACATAAAAATATCAAATGATATTTTTTCTCTATGTTTATCATATAATTTTGAATCACCATATTTTTTTTCATATCCTGATGAGTATAATTCAAAAAGTTTATTGATTGTTTTTTCATTTACATTAAAAATTTTTTTGTAGTAATATTTAGAATCTTTAATAATATATTTTTTAATAACTTTATTTTTTCTAAATACAAATGGATTTTGACTATCATATCCTAGGAAATGTATTTTTTTAATTTGATCAACTTGTGAGTTATATTCTCTAGCCCATTTTATAAAATCAACAATAATATTAGATCTCCACATATAAAATAAATTTTCAACAATAATTTGTGGATCAGTAGTAATATAGGAATGAATATATGCATTAATAATAGAAGCGTAAAAGATATCAGTTTCAAAGAATATTATGTTAAAATTGGATTGATATGTTAATGATTTAAAAAGTTCAAGTCTATATTTAGTAGGGAAATTAACATAATGAGAGTTTTCACCCAATCCTATAATATTAAATTGTGATAATTTATTAATAATTTGTTGTTTCATTAATATAATATAGATTTATTTTATTAAAATAAAATAAAATGAATAGGTATCTTTAATAATGTTATTAAAGTAAATAAAAAATAGGGAACATTATTTTATCTACAATAGTATATAAATTAATGAGTTATACTAAAGACAAATGGGATCCGAGTTTTACAAATGACCCTACAATAACTAAAATCGCAGTTGCTTTAAATAATGAAATAATATTAGATAAAACAGGTCCAACTGGTCCAGTAGGACCAATTGGTAGTACAGGTGTAGTAGGTCCAACTGGTTTAAAAGGAGATAGAGGTTATATAGGTCCACAAGGAATTGTAGGTCCAACTGGGGCAACAGGAATAAAAGGAGATAGAGGTCCTATAGGACCTGAAGGTGGTCCAATAGGTCCAACAGGTCCACAAGGAGAAAAGGGTGATAAAGGTCAAAAAGGACAAAAAGGAGAAAAAGGGGAGATAGGTGATAAAGGTGTAAAAGGTGAAGTTGGTTTCAAGGGAGACAAAGGAGAGAAGGGAGATAAGGGAGCAAAAGGAGAGACAGGAGATAAGGGACAAACTGGGGAGAAAGGACAGAAAGGAGAGAAAGGAGAGAAAGGAGAGAAAGGTGAGAAGGGTGAAAAAGGTCAAAAAGGAGAAGAAGGTTATAAAGGTGAGAAAGGTCAAAAAGGTCATGGACCAACAGGAGGAAAGGGGCAAAAAGGAGCAATAGGACCGTATGGAGAAATGGGTCCAACAGGTAATAAAGGTGATAAAGGTCAAAAAGGAGCACAAGGAATAAAAGGTCAAAAATTTTCAATTGAATTTGTTGTAAATTCAGTAGCAGCATTATCTACATTATTTCCTGTAGAAGGTAATTTTGCTATTATAAATTCAGGTGTTAATGATCCAGATAATTCAAAATTATATGTTTATGATGGTGCTTCATGGCAATATCAAACAGATATGTCAGGAATACAAGGTAATGATGGTCCTACCGGAGCAAAAGGAGAGCAAGGTATAACTGGTTTAGTTGGTGCTACAGGATCTAAAGGTGCAAAGGGTTCAACATCATTTAATCAAGAATTAAATACAACAGATACTGTAGAATTTGCAAAACTGACAGTAGATGATATTATATTAGATACAAAGATTTATAGAAAAGAAAGTTTAGCATTTGCAGATGGAGATAGTTTAGTGATTGCTGCAGGCTCAACTGTTGCTGGAACTGCAAGTGATAGAAGGGGTGGGAATTTAATATTACAGGGTGGTAGAGGAAAAGGAAATGCTCCAGGTGGAACAATTAGATTTGATGTAACTGATGCAGAAACAAATCCATCAAATAGTCAAGTAATGAATCAATATCAAACAGCAATGGTTATAAGTGGTAATAGGAAAGTTGGTATTGGTACAATAAATCCTTCTGAAAGTTTAGAAGTAACTGGTAAGATAAAAACTGGATCAATAACATTTCCTAATACTGATGGTAGTGCAAAACAAGTATTGCAAACAGATGGTGCTGGAACCATTTCGTGGGGTGTAGTAGAATATGATTCTACATTAGCTGATCTATCAGACGTTGTTAAAAAAGGAACAGGAGCAACACATAGTTATTTTATGGGTACAAATAATACACATTCTAATTCAGTAGGATTTAGAAATTATTCATTAGGTAATGAATCTTTAAAATCTGTTGTTACTGGTTCACAAAATATAGGAATTGGTTCACAAGCAGGTATGGCAATAACAGATGGTTCTGATAATATTACAATAGGTTATATGGCTGGAAATAATATTACAACAGCAATTGATAATACAGTAGTAGGTAGTCAAGGAGGTGTTAATTCAACTGGATCATACAATACTATGGTTGGTAAAGAAGCAGGTAATTTAGCAGTAGCAGCAAATACACAAAAGAATGTATATGTAGGTTATAGAGCTGGTAAATCAAATACAGGTAGTAGTAACATATTCATAGGTAATGAAGCAGGTAATAATGCGACATTCAATGGTGCAACAAATAAGTTACTAATAGCTAATACAAATACCGATCAACCATTGATAGAGGGTGATTTTACAAACAAGACATTAAAAGTAACAGGATCTTTAACTGTAAATACAGGATCAAATACATTAACATTACCATCTGTACGTGGTTCAAGTGGTCAATTATTAAAAACAAATGGAGATGGTTCATTAACATGGGTAAATCCAGGCAGTGGTCCAACAGGTCCAGCAGGATCTTCTGGAGATAAAGGACAAAAAGGTGATGTTGGTCCAGCTGGATCTAACGGAGTATTAGGAGGGACAGGTCCGACAGGTAGTAAGGGAGAACCAGGTCAAGCAGGAGTATTGGGAGGAACAGGAGCAACTGGTGCTGTAGGTCCAACTGGTGTAAAAGGTCAAAAGGGTGAAGAATTTAAAATTAAATTTGTTGTAGCATCTGTAGCTGCTTTACAGACTGTTATAAATATTCAAAATCCTCAAGTAGGTGATTTCGCTATTATTAATTCAAACATTTCTGATCCAGATAATTCAAAATTGTATGTTTATAATGGAACTGATTTTGTATTTCAAAATGATTTGTCAGGAGTACAAGGTCCTCCTGGGCCAACTGGTTCTCAAGGAAATAAAGGTCCAGTTGGACCAACAGGTTCTGTAGGTCCAACTGGAGCTACTGGTAATAAAGGTCAAAAAGGTGAAGTAGGTAATGTAGGAGCAACAGGTCAGAAAGGTGAAACTGGTCAGACAGGTTTAGTAGGAGCAACTGGTATAAAAGGTCAAAAAGGAGAAATAGGTGAAGTAGGAGCAACTGGTTTAAAAGGTCAAAAAGGTGAAGTAGGTAATACTGGTGATGTAGGAGCAACAGGTATTAAAGGTCAAAAAGGTGAAGAAGGTAATACTGGTGCAGTGGGTGCAACTGGTAGTAAAGGGCAAAAAGGTGAAATAGGTAATGTTGGTGCAACTGGTAATAAAGGTCAAAAAGGTGAAACAGGTAATGTTGGTGCAACTGGAAGTAAAGGACAAAAAGGAGAAATAGGAAATGTAGGAGCAACTGGTTCAAAAGGTCAAAAAGGAGTAAGTGGTGATGTTGGTGCAACTGGACAAAAAGGTGAGAAGGGACAAAAAGGAGAAATAGGAGTAGTAGGTGCAACAGGTTTAGTAGGTGCAACAGGTATTAAGGGTGAAAAAGGTAATACAGGAGATGTTGGAGCTACTGGTTCAGTGGGAGCTACAGGTGTAAAAGGTCAGAAAGGTGAAATAGGAAATGTAGGGGCAACTGGATCAACAGGTAATGTTGGTGCAACTGGTATTAAGGGACAAAAAGGTGAAATAGGAAATGTAGGCGCTACTGGTTTAACAGGTAATGTTGGTGCAACTGGAAGCCAAGGTTTACAAGGAGCAACAGGATCAAAAGGAGAAAAAGGTGCTCCAAATGGTCCAACAGGACCAACAGGTGCTTTAGGAAATGTTGGAGCAACAGGAGCTAAAGGAGAAAAAGGTGCACCTAATGGTCCAACTGGACCAACAGGTGCTGTTGGAGCAACTGGAGTTGTTGGGGCAACAGGTAGCAAAGGTCAAAAGGGTGAAGTAGGTGCAACTGGATTAGTAGGTCCAACTGGATTAGTAGGTGCTACTGGTAATAAAGGTCAAAAGGGTGAAGTAGGTGCAACTGGATCATCTGGTGGAGTAGGAGCAACTGGTAATAAAGGTCAAAAGGGTGAAGTAGGTACAGATGGAGCTGTAGGAGCAACTGGAGCATCAGGAGCAGTAGGAGCAACTGGTAATAAAGGTCAAAAGGGTGAAGTAGGTACAGATGGAGCCGTAGGAGCAACTGGAGCATCAGGAACAGTTGGAGCAACAGGTAATAAAGGTCAAAAAGGAGAAGTAGGTACATCTGGAGAAGTAGGTGCAACTGGTATTAAAGGACAAAAAGGAGAA
>Ga0163109_10000351_pt1 | contig 37367 bp, 27 predicted proteins | sample CRUFie1St13metaG_FD_108704 | JGI IMG/M metagenome (GOLD analysis project Ga0163109, IMG submission 108704) | Marine microbial communities from the Costa Rica Dome - CRUD Field 142mm St13 metaG | ecosystem: Environmental > Aquatic > Marine > Oceanic > Photic zone | place: Costa Rica: the Eastern...
CGTCGTATTGGGCGAGGGTGTCCATGCTAACTTGCGGCAAGTTACAATGCAGGTCTTGTCCCCTTCGATTTCTGTCCGCGGTTCCTTGAGGAGTTTTCACCAAACTTGGGTGATGGGCATCCTCAACCTCACCCCCGACTCGTTTCACGACGGTGGGGCATGGAACGACACCGGCCGCGCTGTGGCACAGGCCGAGCGCATGCTCCAGGATGGCGCGGACATCTTGGATCTCGGCGCCCAATCGACGCGACCCGGAGCTGCGCTCGTTGGTGCGGACGAGGAATGGGCGCGCCTCTCCCCTGTCTTGGTGGCGCTGAAGCAATCCCATCCCGGCGCCCTGTTGAGCATCGACACGTTCCATGCTTCGGTGGCGCAACGCGCCCTCGATGCAGGCGCCGACCTCATCAACGACGTCTCTGGCGGCGACGCCGACCCCGAGATGTGGAAGGTCGTTGCGGACGCCCGCGCGCCTTACGTCATGATGCACATGCAGGGCACGCCTGTGACGATGCAGGCCAATCCGACCTACAGCGACGTGGTCAGCGAGGTGTACCAAAACCTCCAAACCAAGCTCTTCCGCGCCTACGACGCGGGCGTCACAGATGTGATTGCAGATGTGGGGTTTGGGTTTGGCAAAACGGTGGCACACAACTACGCCTTGCTGGACGCCCTTCCGGAGTTTCTTGCGTTGGAATGCCCAATCCTTGTGGGCGTCAGCCGAAAGTCCATGATTCAGAAAGTCCTCGGAACCGACAGCGATGGCGCACTCAACGGCACCACAGCCCTGCACGCTTGGGCCGTGGACCGAGGTGCACATCTCCTCCGGGTCCACGACGTGGCTGAAGCGGTTGAAGTCGTCAAACTGCACCAGGCATTGAGAGAATCCCGAACTTCGCCCCAGCCATGACCTTCGGAATCCTCGCCTTTGAACTTTGGGACGCCATTGCGCCGTTTGTCACCATGGGCATCCAGGCGCTCGACCTCGTGCTGGTGGCGTTGATTGTCTATTGGCTCTACCGCCTGACCAAGGGCACATCTGCCATCCCTGTTTTCTTGGGCCTGCTTGCCATCTACATCATCTGGCAGGTGGTGACCCTGGTGGGCATGAACTTCATGAGCGAAATCTTGGGGCAATTCATCGCGGTCGGCATCCTCGCCATCATCATTGTCTTCCAGCAAGAGCTTCGCCAATTCTTGTTCTCCATTGGCGACCGTGCCTCGTTCAAGGAGCCGCCCGAATGGCTCATCCGTTTTCTGCCACAGCGCACCCAAGAAGCCCGATCCGCTTTCCCAGTGGAGGAAGTCGTCCGGGCATTGGAACGCCTCGCGTCACGGAAAGAGGGCGCGTTGATCATCGTGCAGCGTCAGTCAGACCTCACCCACCACATCCAGAGCTCCACCAAGCTCGTGGCCGACATTTATGCACCGCTCATCGAAGCGATCTTCCACAAGGAATGCAGCATGCACGATGGCGGGTTGTACATCGCCGTGGGACGGATTCGAGGCGTGCGCTGTGTGTTGCCCGTGAGCCAAAGCACGCACCTTCCCGTGGAGCTCGGCATGCGGCACCGCGCGGCGCTGGGATTGTCAGAAGTGACCGATGCCCTTGTGTGGATCGTGAGCGAAGAAACGGGAACCATCAGCCTGGCCCACGAAGGCGAACTTCGACGCGCCCTGCACCCCAACGACTGTCGGGAAATCATGCACGAGCTGATGAATGCCCGCGGCTGATTGCCGCCTTTCCGACAATCGGTTCAAGCTCTGAAGTCAGCGCCCCACGACGAACCGCACCGTCTGCACAGTGCCGGATTCGGCTTGGGCCTGCAGCAGGAATATGCCTGGCCCCAAGTCCGACACATCGAGGTGAAGCCCTTCCAAACCTGGAACGGGCTGCCATGAACGCACCTCTTGGCCCACGAGGTTGAGCACGCGATAGCGACGAGCCGCAGCCATCCCTGACAACTTCACAATGCCTCGCGATGGGTTGGGATGGACGGTGAGCTCTGCCAGCACCACCTTGTCGTCGGCCAATTGTGTTGGAACAAATAGAGGATCACGCACCATGAACAGCCCCTCCAAGCGGCAAGAAATGGCAATGTTGCCACTCGGGAAATAGGGGTAATTGCTCCATGTTCCGTAGAAGATCGCCGAATCTGAATCCGGACGCACGTCAAAATGGGCATGCGGTTCGAGTTGGCCGTCGGCCAGGATGGTCATGACGCGGAGGCCGCTCATGTAGTTCGACGCATACATCTTGTTCCCACGGATGTACAAATTGTGGTCGGCTGCAGTGTTCTCCGATTGGTAATACCCCATCACCACCGGATTTTCAAGGTCCGACACACTGGCGATGTAGGTGCGCGTCCCGTGTCCAAATTCTTGCTCATCCTCTTCGTCGTTGAAATACAAAAATCTTTGGTCTGTGGACAGCCAGCCTTGGTGGGTGTAGCTCTGCTGGGTGTAGCTGAACGACGACATCACGGTCATGTCGGTTTTGTCCGTGACATCCAAAATGGCCACGCCGCTGTTGCCGTTGAAACAAAACGCCACTTCTTTTCCAAGATGGGCCGTGTCGGGGCCCTCGTAAATGACCACTTGTGCATCGTGCGTGTAGGACTCGTCGAATGTGCCTGCAATCACTGGCTCAGCTGGGTCGTTGACATCGATGACGTGAAGACCACCCCCGGCAGAATTGGTCCCGACAGCGTAGGCGAATCCCGACGCTTCGTTCATCACAATGTTGTGGGCACTTCCAAATCCGGAGTACAAGGCGGTCGGCTCCATTTCCACTGGCACTTGGGAGGTGTCCAAGTCAGGAACCTCCGTCAAATCCACAACTTGCATGCCATGGAAATCAGCTTCACTCACAATGAAGGCGTGGTTGTCATGGACTTTCACATCGCGCCACAAACTTGATTCGCTGGCGGTCGGCACGTTGGCCATGAAAATTGGGTTCACCGCATCCGTGACGTCCACAATGGACAGTCCGTTGGCACGGCCATACAACACAAACTCGCGGCCAGATTCAGGATCCACCCAACCCCAACAGTCGTTGCCGTTGGCTCCTCCTCCCAAATCCGCAAGCGACCTGACAGAGAGAAGTTCCAAACCCTCGCAGGGGTAGTCTCCAGCAAAGCCGTCCACACATGGCGTTTGGGCAATCACCTCTGACGCAAAAGCAACGACAACAAAGAGGGCAAAGCGGTGGGTCATGATGTGCATGGATTGGGCGTGCAAAGGAACAACAAAGCGCCCCGACGCGATGTTGCACGTCGGGGCGGAGATTTTTGTCGTCGCGTGTCGAAAGGCGTCAATTCACGTCCGGAAGGAAGCTGAATTGTTCGCTGTAGCGCAGCATCTGGCCTGCGAAGTCGTCAGGGTAAGAGACTTCAACTGAAGCGATGCTGCCGTCCGCGTCACGCGTCGCGGACATTTCTGGATTGATGAAACCGCCGTAGGGTGCCACACCGAGCACGGCCACACGGTCGAGGATTTCCTTGTGCTCCTCTTGGTTGACCTTGACTCCGTAGCCCTCCACAAGCGCTTTGGCCGCATCGTAATCTCCTTGGGACTTGATGCGTTGGACTTCCATCAGGAGCTCTCCAAACAACTCACGCAGGCGCTCGTAATTTTTGATGTCGATGTAGGTCTTGCCGTCGCGCACGACCTTCTCGACCACCCCCTCGGGCTGTCCCTTTTCAAAACACCAGTTGCTGACCCACGCACGGTTTCTCATGTGGGACTCTTCGATGTTCGCGCCGAGTTCCAAACGTTGCAGCTGGGTCAACATGCCGTTGCGCAAGTAGCTGTCGTATTCGGCACGGCCCACATCCAAGGTCTTCATCAACCCCAACTCCACCATTTTTTCGTCGAGCAAGAAGTACAGGGCCACCAAGTCCGCACGTCCTTCTTCGAGGGTCGAGCTGTACTCCTGAATGGTCTCCTTCGGCGTACCTACGCCTGGTTCCAACTGACCTGAGGCGTGGCCGATGACTTCGTGCATGGCGGTGTGCAACTTGCCGGCGAGTTCGCTGTGCGCCTTGACGCGCATCAACTCCGCGTCGTCGTGGACAAACTCCTCCAGCATGCCACCCCCTGCAGCCTTGTCGTACGCATTGACAATGTTGCCGAGCGATACAGACTTGGACCCGTGCACTTGACGGATCCAATTGCTGTTGGGGAGATTGACCCCAATGGGCGTGCTGGGCGACGCATCGCCGGCTTCCCCGGCCACGTTGACCACGTTGTACGTGATGCCTACCACTTCTTTTTTCTTGTGCTGTGGCATGAAGGGCATGTGGTCCTCGAACCATTGGGCGCTGTTCATCAGGGTGGCCATTCGGGCGCTTGCGTCGAAGTCCTTGATCTCCACAATGGTCTCGTAGCTGCCCGTGTACCCCAACGGGTCGTTGTACACTTCCACAAATCCATTGATGTAATCGACGTCGCCCTCGGTGTCTTGCACCCAATTGATGTTGTACAGGCTCCACTTTTCGAGATCACCCGTCTCGTAGTACGCCACGAGGTTGCGAAGCGCAGCAGCTTGCTTGTCGTTCTCCGCATATTGGATGGCCTCATTCAGCCATTTGATGATTTCTGCGATGCTCTCGCCGTAGAGGCCATCGAGCTTGTAAACATTCTCAACCACATTGCCTTCCGCGTCCTTTTCAAGGCGGCTGTTCAAGCCATATTCAACGGGGCTGCGGTCGTCCTTGTCCGCAATGGATTCGAAGTAGGCTTTGGCCTCTTCCGTGGACACGTCAGGCGCATAAAAGTTCACCGCGGAGCTTTCCACGAGGCCCTTGGAGCCGTCCTGCTCCACTTTTTTGGCCTCCACCGCAGGATCGAAGATGACGCCCCTCAACTCAGCATCCAAGCTGTTGCCAGTCTCTGCGAGCATATGGTCCATGTAAGCCTCGCTGAAGCCGGGCTGGTGCTTGGTGTTGGCATAGTGGTGATGGATGCCGTTGGAGAACCAAATGCGCTTCAGGTACACCTCAAATGCTTGCCATCCCACCGTGTTGCGGTCGCCTTCGTAGGTCGTGTAAATGTCTTCGAGCAACCGACGGACGCGGAGGTTGTAACGGTTGTTTTGGTCGTACATGATGTCGCGACCGCTGAGGCCCGCCATGTTGAGGCAGTAGACCAACGCTTGCTGCTTGGGGCTGAGCTTCTCCCAACCCGGGATTTGGTAACGGACAATTTTCAAATCGGCAAACTGTTCCGTCTTCCAAACAAAGCCTTCCTCGTCAGGCGCGCTCGCTTTGGCATCCGCCGCCGGAGCGGCCGCAAAATCTCCAGCTTCGCCGGTGGACGTGGAACAACCCGCCAGGAACAGGCCAGCCAACAATGCTGTGCCCACCATGGAGAAACATAGAATTCGTGTGAAACGCATGGGATCTTGGATTTGGCTGCCAAGGTACACGAGTTCCTGCGAGTATCTTCGCGGCGTGCGGATGTCGCGTCTTTTGCTGAGGGCATTTCTGGGCCCATTTGCCGTCACCTTGCCCGTGGCCCTGTTCATCTTGGACATGCAATTCCTGTGGGTCTATGCCGACGACTTGATCGGAAAAGGCCTTGAGCTGTGGGTGGTGTTCAAGTTGATGCTCTATGCCTCGGCAAGGTTGGTGAACCTCGCCCTGCCTTTGGCGGTCTTGGTGGCGTCCATCATGGCGATGGGGAACTTGGCGGAACGAAGCGAGCTGACGGCCATGAAAGCTGCGGGCATGTCTTTTGTCCGAATCCTGACGCCTTTGATTCTGTGCATGGTTGTGATTTGCAGCGGGGCCTTGTGGTTCAGCAACACAGGATGGCCGGCAGCCAACCTTCGCTTCAGGGCTTTGCTTTACTCTGTGACCAAACAGAAGCCCGCGATGAACATCCGAGAGGGCGTGTTTTACAATGGCATCGATGGGTTTTCCATCCGTGTGGGCACCAAACACCCGGATGGCGCTCTCGACAACGTGCTCATCCATGACCACCGCGATCCAAAGGGTCAAAGCGTGCTTGTCGTGCTCGCCGAGCGTGGCCGCATGGTCCAGGAGGACGGCGCCTTGTTGCTGGAGCTTGAGGACGGTGTGAGCTACGAAGAACACCGCGAGACGATGTCCAGGACCAAGGAACGCGTCCACCCGCACATCCAAAGCCGATTCAAGCGGCAAACATTGCGGATCCCGCTGCACAGTTTGGACTTCAACATGGCCAACCAAGACCTGTTCCGGCGCTCCTATGAGCGCATGAACCTTGCGGAATTGGACGCCCACAGCGATTCCCTAAAGGAAAGCATAGCCGCAGAACGGCTCGACCTTGTTGGCTACGGCATCAGAATTGTGGAACGCATGGCCGACACCACGGGATGGTACCGCCACGCGGAGCAGACCGCACCTTCGACCGCAGATCAACCCTGGTCGTCAACCATGTCGGCCGCGACGATGGGTCGCATTCTCAACAAGGCCAAAGAACTTTCTCGAAACCACGTTCGCAGCATCGAAAATGCGGTGGCCAACATGGAGGGGAAACAACTGCGCCAGCACCGTCATGACATTGAGTGGCACCGCAAGTACATTTTGGCCCTCGGATGCATGGTGCTTTTTCTCGTCGGCAGCTCCCTCGGGGCCATGGTCGGACGAGGCGGCTTGGGCGTGCCCACCCTGCTTGCCCTCGGTGTCTTTCTGCTTTACTACTCTTTGTCTATGGTGGGAGAACAAATGGTCAAGGTGGGCTCACTGACGCCGTGGTCGGGCATGTGGCTGAGCACCCTCACACTGACACCGCTCGCCTTGCTTCTTCTTTGGAGCACCACGACCGAGCGCAAGTGGATTCCTACGCTGGGTTCATCCTAATTTCGCAGCAAGAACCATGGCTTCACCCCTTCGCATCCTTCAGATTTGTCACAAACCTCCACGCCCGGCGGTGGATGGGGGGTGCATTGCCATGGACAGCCTGTCCACAGGCTTGATGGAAGAAGGGCACCACGTCCAAATCATCTCCCTGCACACCCACAAGCATCCATTCAATGGGCGCGAGATGGATGCAGACTATCTGACCAACACCTCGTTCCAAGCTGTATTTGCAGACACGGAGCTCAACATCAGGGATGCAGTCAGCCACATCATCACCGGTGAAAGCTACCATCTCAGCCGTTTTCACGTTCCCGAGATGGAGCGCGCCATTGAAGAAACCCTGCGCGTTCAGTTGTTCGATGTTGTCATTTTGGAATCGTTGTTCACCACCTCCTACATCCCAGCCATCCGCAGGCTGAGCGACGCAGAATTGGTCCTGCGCGCCCACAATGTCGAGCATCAATTGTGGGAAGAAGTGTCTGACGGCATGGATGCTGGGCCTAAGAAATGGCTGCTCAACCTGTTTCAGGCCAAACTCCGCGACGAGGAGATTCGACTGCTTGATGCGGTGGACGCCATCGCGGCCATCACAGACAAGGATGCCCTTTGGTTCCAACGGGCCCTGGAAGATGAAGACAAACGGCCAAGGGTGGTGGCGTTGCCTTTTGGTTTGAATGTCGAAAGAAGGCCCCACGACAAGATGGGTGAAGCCCCAGACCACGCCCTGCATCTCGGCGCCATGGATTGGACCCCCAATGTCCAAGGCGTGATGTGGTTGAAGGACGAGGTATGGCCCTTGGTCAACCAGGCGGTGGATGAGGCATGCCTCAAATTGGCAGGGCGACACATGCCCGACGACTTTGTGTCGGACCCCCATTGTGGCATCGTCGTGCTGGGCGAAGTGGAGAACGCGGCCGACACGTACAATTCTTCTTGCGTGGTGGTGGTGCCCGTGCGCGCCGGATCCGGCATGCGGATCAAATTGACCGAGGCACTCGCGGCGGGCAGACCCATCGTCACCACCTCCAAAGGCATGGAAGGGCTGCCCCTCCAGGCAGGCACGCATGTGCTCGTGGCCGACACCACCGAAGAAATGGCCGCCGCCATCGTCAGCATCCTGACAGACCCTCCATTGGCCATTTCGTTGGGGAAAGCAGGTCGCGAGTGGGCCCTCGATCACCTCAGCCACCGGGCAAGGGCGCGAGAACTGACCCGACACCTCACAACTTGGGTGGAGGAATGAAAGTTGTTGTCCTTGCATCGCGGATTCCGTATCCCCTCGAAAAAGGAGACAAACTGCGGTTGTTCCACCTTCTCAGAGAGCTTGGACAAGACCATGAGGTCGTGTTGTGCTGTCTCGGAACAGGTCCTTTGACTGAGGAACAACGTCGCGCACTGACCCCGATGGTCAAAGACATCCACCTGATTCGGCTTTCCAAGCTTCGTCGTTGGTTTCGAATGGCATGGGCATGGACCTCCGACCTCCCCTTCCAAGTGGTTTGGTTCACGGAGCGCCGGGCCCAGCGCGAGGTCCGTGCGTTGCTTGAAAACACCTCCCCCGACGTGGTGTATTGCCAATTGGTTCGGTGCGCCGAATACGTGAAGGACATCCATCATCTCCCCAAGGTGCTGGACTACATGGACGCCCTGAGCGCCGGAATGCACCGCCGTGCGCAAAGCGATTCAAATGGGTGGCTGCGCCCGTTGCGTTGGTTGTTCCGTTCTGAAGGCACACGACTTGCGCGTTACGAATCCAGGGTGTTCGATTATTTCGATGCCCACACGATCATTTCCCGAAACGACCGCCTGCTCATCCCACATCGCGACCGAGACCACATTGAATTGGTTCCAAATGGGGTCGACTTGAGTGCCTTTTCCCCTGCCGCAGCGGCCTCAAGCGCAGCTCCCGTGCTCTTGTTCACCGGCAACATGTCTTATGCCCCCAACGTGGATGCGGCACAACATTTGGTCAAAGACATTCTTCCTCGGATTCAGCATCCAAACGTGCGGGTTGTGTTGGCTGGCGCCAATCCCAAGCCGAGCATCAAGGCCCTGGCGGGCGATCGGGTGACCGTGACGGGATGGGTGGACGACATCGCACAGGAGTACCGAGAGGCCGCGTTGTTCGTGGCGCCTCTTCGCATTGGCACTGGGCTTCAGAACAAGGTGCTGGAAGCCATGGCCTCTGAACTCCCGTGCGTGTTGTCGCCACACGCCTTTGCACCCCTGAACTTGCCCAGTGCAGGACATGCGGCTGTGTGCCACGATGCCGAGGAGTTTGCAGCAACCGTGGACGAGTTGCTCGCGGCCCCAGACCAAGCGCAATCCATGGCCCGGGCCGCACGCGGCGTCATCCAAACGTCTTTTGCCTGGAAAACCCATGCAACGACCCTGACCAACCTTCTTTCTCGCGTGGTTGCTTCGCCATCCAATCCAGTTTCCCGAAATTGACCCTCCAACAGCCCCCCATGCCATGAAAAATCCACCTGCATCTGTCGCGCATCTTGACTTTGTTGCCGGAATCCCCACGCTCGACTTGAGCCACTTCACCTCGGGCACCCCCGAACAGAGACAGGCCTTTGTGGACGACTTGGGGGCCGCATACAGAACCATTGGCTTTGCGGCCATTTCAGGTCACGGCATCCCGCCTGAAATCATTGGGTCGATGTACACGGAGGCAGAATCGTTTTTTGCGTTGCCCAGCCCCGTGAAAATGCAGCACGAGCACCCCGAGCACAATCGGCAACGGGGGTTTGTCAGTTTTGGGACCGAGCACGCCAAAGATTCCAAGGCTGCGGACCTGAAAGAGTTTTGGCAAGTTGGACAGATGAATGTCCCCGCAGATGCAGACATGAAGAACTATCCCCCCAATGCCGAAGTGGAGGAGTGCCCTGGGCTGGCCCCGCAGGCAGATGCGCTTTACCAAAGTCTGGAACGCGTGGGGCGAGACATGCTGAAGGCCATTGCACTTCACCTCGGGTTGGACGAGCAGTACTTCGAGCAATTTGTCCCAGGGGGAAACAGCATTTTGAGACTCATTCACTACCCTCCCATCACCTCTGAACCGGAGTCAAGTGTGCGCGCGGGACAGCACGAGGACATCAACCTCATCACGTTGTTGGTGGGCGCATCTGCCGATGGACTGGAAGTGATGGACAAGGCTGGGGTTTGGACTTCCGTCAAAGCCTTGCCCGAACACCTCGTGGTCAATGTGGGCGACATGCTGCAACGGCTGACCAACCACGAATTGAAGTCCACCACCCACCGGGTGGTCAACCCGCCCAGAGAAAAGTGGGGACAGCCACGCTTCAGCATGCCTTTCTTCTGCCACCCTGTGCCAGACATGAGCCTTGCCGCTTTGCCGCAATGCGTGGCCGCAGGCGAGACCCCCATTGATCCTCCGACAACCGCCGGAGAATATCTCCACGAGCGGCTTCAAGAAATAGGGTTGACCCAAAAAAAGTAACACCAGACGGTCTTTCAAATTTGTTGGCGAAACGCAGCGTGCGATTCGCAAAGCGGGAGCGTTGATTTGTTGGCGACGAGCAAACAAAACAACACACGTCATGACTACAACATCGCTGACACGTTCCACTTTGCTGGGCCTCGGGATTTTTGCCGCCGGACTGTTGGCCGGAGGATGGTTTGCCCCCACTCCTCCCAATGGCAACGACATCCACAACGCGTCATTCGCGCATTTCACACCAACAAACGCCTCAGTCACCCGACACTTTCCAGCTGCCCCTTCCTCCAATTCAGGGCCTGAAGAAAGCACGTCCTTTGTGGAGGCAGCCGAGGCTTCTGTGCACGCCGTGGTGCATGTGCAAACATCTTCGTTGGTGCCGGATGCTTCCAACCCTTGGCTCTCCATGTTGGGGATGGCGCAAGGACGTGTGGCGAGGGGTTCTGGCAGTGGAGTCGTGATCGACCGTGACGGGCTCATTGTGACCAACCACCACGTGATTCACGGCGCTCAAGACATCCAGGTCAGCTTGTCTGACGGCACCTCATGCCAAGCTCAACTCATTGGCAGCGATCCAAGCACGGATTTGGCGTTGCTCCAGATCACCCCTCCTTCGCCACTGGCGTCGCTCGAATTCGGCAATTCCGACAACGTCCGGGTGGGCCAATGGGTGCTCGCTGTAGGCAACCCTTTGAATCTGACTTCCACGGTCACGGCTGGGATTGTCAGCGCCAAAGGCCGAAACATCCGTTTGCTCGAATCCGACGCCTCGCGGGACATCTACCCCGTGGAGAGCTTTCTCCAAACGGACGCCGCAGTCAATCCCGGAAACAGCGGAGGCGCGCTGGTCGACTTGAATGGAAAGTTGATTGGAATCAACACCGCCATTGCCTCTCAGACGGGCTCGTACGCGGGTTACTCTTTTGCCATCCCTTCCTCCATTGTGGCCAAAGTTGCCAAAGACCTCAAGGAGTTTGGCCGGGTGCAACGCGCCTATCTCGGCATCCAAATTGACCCGAGGCGTTCCGGCGTGACCGTGGCCATGGCGCACGAAGGCGGAGGTGCGGGGGCTGCAGGCGTTCGTGCAGGCGACGAAGTCGTGGCGGTGAATGGTTTCGATGTCAAGTCCTTTCCAGCACTGCAAGAACAACTGTCGAAACACCGTCCAGGGGACGACGTGGTGGTCACTGTGAAGCGTGGTGCAGCACTGAACGACATCCCCGTCACCCTGACTGACAGGGCTGGATTCACCACAACCCCCGCACCCAAGGAGCAAACAACGGCTGCTCCTGGCGCTCCAGAAACCAGAAGCACACCGCGCCTTCCGGCCAGTTGGGGCGTCAAACTCGAACCGCTGTCGCCACACAAGCGGCAGCAGCTGCGCCTCAAAGGCGGCGTGACTGTCTCGAACATGACACAAGGTGAATGGGCGCAACAGGGGCTGAGGAAGGGGTTCATCCTGCTGCGCATCGACGGCTCGCCAGTTCAAGATGTCGCCGATGTGCTCGCAGCCACCGCCAAAGCAGAACGCGCCAGGCAAGATGGCGTGCTTTTGGAAGGCATTTACCCCAATGGCGAACGGGCCTTTGCGGGAGTTGCCGTCCCTTAAGGACGACCTCACCCCCACAACCGCGGTCTTGGTGACCATCTGCGGAATTGCGAGACATCTAAGCCGTAACCTCGCATCATGCCTTTGCCACTCTTTCCCTTGCGATTGTTGCCAATGCCTGGCGAAACAGTGGGCATCCACATTTTCGAGCAACGCTATCAAGTGCTGTTCAACGACCTCGAGGCCATGCATGTAGACGAATTTGGCATCCCGTTCGTGCACGACAACAAGATTTGGAAAGTCGGAGCGACGATGCGGTTGGTCACGGTGCAGAAAAGGCACTCCGGGGGCAAACGCGATGTGGCGGTGACCGCCACCGGGTTGTTCCGGCTGCAAACCCTCGACGAGACGCCCGGCGTCGTGCCCTACCCCCTAGGTGAAGTCGAATCCATCCAAGAGTGGGCCACCTGGCCATTGGGCAAAGCCTGTTCTGACGCCCGTGACGCCTTGATCGAAGAGATGAAATCCCACGACCTGTATGTTGGGAATTTGGAAAACCAAGGGCTCGTTCGTCTGGTTCAACACCTCGGGATTGATGCCATGCAACGTGCTGAAATCCTCAGCCAACCCACGGTCACAGACATGCAGCAGCGCCTGCTCGAACGCATCGAGATGACCCGGAAATTGTTGCAGCAATCGCCACTCGATGGCGATGCATTTTTCGTCAACTGAGACGGGCTTGACTCGCGGAGGCAGCCCGTATCTTTGGAGCATGACCCGGATTCAAAGGACCCTTTGGGGGGCGACAGCCCTCACCATGTCGACCCTGTTCTGCGGATGTGAAGGCGCTGGGACAACTTCAGCCCAAGACGGCAACGCGCTGAAGGTGGTTCAATCGGACAACGCCGGCTCGACCGCCCTCGCTGTCCCAGACTTGGAAGTCCACCCCGAACTCGATCCGCTCAGCATCACCGTGGATCACGTGGGACTGGTGAATTTCATGGGCTCGGACACGTTGGAAGTGGTGTTGGGTGACCTCTATACGTATTTCCACCTGTCCAACATTGGGGAATGGGACCAAATGTTCGAACACTTCCCAAGCCACCGAACGGCAGATACCGCCATGCTCACGGTCCAGAAAGACATGATGGACAAGTGGTTTCACAACGGCTTGAGAAACCGGGCCGGCGGATGTCACATCCGATACGCGAGCCCGTGGGTAGATGAGGGCGACCAGCGCGTAGCGCTGTTGGGTCTCGACTTGAACTACTTTTTGGACTTCTTCGAAAATTTCGAGGGCAATCCGGAAGGCATGCGGCTGACACTGCAGGATCAATACGGGAAGGACGCCATTGAATATTTGGAGTTTGACCAAATCGAGGACGGCGACACGTCTCACATCCGTCAGTTTGAGGTGAATGCCGAATCCTCCATGTACATCCTCAGCTCCAAAGACAGTCTGCATTGCATGTTCCTTCCGCCTCAGATCAGCAAGTCGCCCCAACTCGCCGCTGAAATGATGCAACAGGAAACGATGCTCGAACTTCTTCGGCACAAAAGAGAGCACTTCGACAAGAAGTGACGCTTTGGGATGAAGCTGCATGCAGTCAACGAGTGGAGCCCCCTCCAAACGGTGGTGGTGGGAACAGCCCAATCCATGGGTGGCACCCCCTCTTTGGATGCTGCGTACGACCCCAAGTCCAAGGAACACATCCAAGCCGGCACCTTCCCACTAGAAGCCGACTGCCAGCGGGAACTCGATGGGTTGGCATCGCTTCTTGAAGCACACGACATTGAAGTGTTGCGTCCCGAAGTCGTCAACGACCTCAACCAAATCTTCTCGCGGGACATCGGTGTCGTCGTCGACGACCGTATGATTGTCACCCGCGTCATCGAGGACCGTGCTGCGGAATGGCATGGCATTGCGCCGTTGCTCAAAGAGGTGTCGGAAGGCCACCTGTTGCATCCACCCCAAGGCGTCCGCGTCGAAGGTGGCGATGTCATGCCCATGAACGGCGAATTGTGGGTGGGCTACAGCGACGCGACGGATTTCGATGCCTTCAAGACCTCGCGGACCAACGAACGAGCCCTCGATTGGCTGTCTGACCAATACCGGGATTGGAACGTCCGTGGATTCCAATTGACCAAATCAGACGTGGACCCCCGTGCAAATGCCCTGCATCTCGACTGTTGTTTGAGCGTGTTGTCGGGTGGCCACGCCGTGTTTCACCCGGCAGGACTGAAGCGCGAAGAAGACCGAACGTTCGTCCGTGCGCAGTTCGAAGGCAACCTGATGGAGGTGGACGCCGAAGAGATGTACCAAATGCAGTGCAATTTGATCTCAATCACGCCGCAAGACGTGGTGTCTTGTCCAGAGTTTGGCCGTGTGAATGACCAATTGAACGACTGGGGATACAACGTGATTTGCACGCCCATGGGCGAAACAGCCAAAATGGAGGGCCTTCTCCGCTGTGTCACCATGCCCCTCGTCCGGCAAGCCTAACTTCGCCAAGCCACAGCACCAAGCGCCCGCATTGCCATGAACACAACCCTTGAACAAAGCACTCCCCACATTTTGATGGTCCGCCCAGCGACGTTTCGCAAAAACGAGGAAACGGCCGGCAACAACCACTATCAAAAAGACGCCCATGTGGACGACGTGCACGAATTGGCCTTGGAAGAATTCGACCAAATGGTGGACGACCTGCGCGCCCGAGGGGTCCACGTCATGGTGACTGAGGACGACCCTTCGACCGACACGCCAGATGCGTTGTTTCCCAACAATTGGGTGAGTTTCCACGCCGATGGCCGTGTGGGCCTTTACCCCATGTTTGCCCCCAACCGCCGAAAGGAACGGCGCGAGGACATCCTGCACGACCTCGTACATGTCGAGGGTTTTGACATGACTGAGATTGTGGACTTCACCGAGTTTGAAGCCCACGACGCCTTTCTTGAGGGCACGGGAAGCATGGTCCTGGACCGCATCCACAGAAAGGCCTATGCGGCACTCAGTCCAAGGACAGACCGCATGGCTTTCGAGCAATGGTGCGACACCATGGGGCTGGAAGGCATCGTGTTTGAAGCGCTCCAGTCTGTGGACGGCAACCGGATGCCCATCTACCACACCAACGTCATGATGGCCATTGGCACTGGATGGGCAGCAGTCTGTCTGGACAGCGTGGACCACCCGGAGGACAAAAAGATCCTCCAAGCCTCTCTCGAGTCCGACGGATTGACCATCGTGACGCTCTCAGAAGACCAAATCAACCGATTCGCTGGCAACATGCTCGAAGTGCAAACGTCCAGCGGCGAGAAGCTTGTGGTCATGAGCCGGCAGGCCTTTGACGCCTTGACGGAAGGGCAACGTGGGACCTTGGGACGATTTGGCACCTTGGTCCACAACCGCTTGGACACCATCGAATTGTGTGGAGGCGGGTCGGCCCGATGCATGATGGCCGAAGTGCATCTCCCCTTTGAATCTCAACCCCAGCTTTGAATCACATCCATGGTACACGTCATTGACTCTCGCCTGCATCATGCCGTGCTCGATGCCTTTGAAGCCACTTTTGGCAAACGGCCATCGGATGCCCAAATTCAACTCCAAACGACCCGTGCGGAATTTGAGGGGGACAGAACGGTGGTGGTTTTCCCTTTGGCCGGAATGGCAGGAGCTCCTCCCCATGTGGCGGCTGAAAAGCTCGGAGAAGCTTTGCTGGCCCGCTGCGATTGGATTGTGGCGTATGGCGTGGTGAAGGGCTTTTTGAATCTGACCATGAGTGCCGACATCTGGTCCAGCAGCTTGAAGGAAGCCTTGACGGAAAGCTGGGGCCATGCACCACAAGGTTCGAAATCACAGATCATGGTGGAGTACAGCTCCCCCAACACCAACAAGCCTCTTCACCTGGGCCATTTGCGAAACAACTTTTTGGGCCACAGCGTGTCCAACATCCTGGAAGCCGCCGGCCACGACGTGGTCAAAGTCCAGATCATCAACGATCGGGGCATTCACATTTGCAAGTCCATGGTGGCTTGGCAACGCTTGGGCCAGGGAGAAACACCACAATCCACAGGAGAAAAAGGCGACAAACTCGTGGGGCGATACTACGTGGCCTTTGACAAAGCGTTCAAGGCTGAAGTGGCAGACGGCGTAGCGAAAGGACTCGACCCCAAGGAAGCGGAAGCCGCAAGCCCCATCATGCAAGAAGCCCGCGCCATGCTGCAACGCTGGGAAGACGGTGACTCCGAAGTCGTGGAACTTTGGAAAACCATGAACGGCTGGGTTTACGATGGCTTCAATGCCACATACACCGACATGGGGGTGTCGTTTGACAAGCTCTATTACGAGTCCGACACCTATCTCCTGGGCAAGGAGCATGTTGAAGCTGGACTCGCCCAAGGTCTCTTTTTCAAGAAGGACGATGGCTCCATTTGGGTGGACCTTGCCGAAGACGGACTCGATGAAAAATTGTTGCTGCGCGGTGACGGTACGGCCGTGTACATGACGCAAGACATCGGCACGGCCATCCTGCGCTTCGAGGACTTTCCAAATTTGGACCGGCAAGTCTACACGGTCGGCAACGAGCAGGAGTACCACTTCAAGGTCTTGTTTCTCATTCTCAAGAAACTCGGGTTTGCCCAGGCGGATTTGAACCACCACCTGAGCTATGGCATGGTGGAACTCCCTGAGGGCAAAATGAAATCCCGCGAAGGCACCGTGGTCGACGCCGACGACTTGCTCCTCGAAATGCGCTCGACCGCCCGAGACATTTCCGATGAACTTGGCAAAGTGGATGACTTTTCGGAGGAAGACAAAGCCGCCTTGGCCCGCCAAGTGGGCCATGGTGCCCTGAAGTACTTTCTACTCAAGGTGGCACCTGCCAAATCGATGATGTTTGACCCCAAATCGAGCATTGACTTTTTTGGCAACACCGCGCCATTCATCCAATTCAATGTCGTCCGGTGCAAAAGCATCTTGAGAAGCGCCTCTGTCGACGTCTCGAAACTTTCCTGGGCCCCGGACACGCCGCTTGACGCGGCTGAACGCACACTCGCGGCAGGCGTGTTGTCGTTCCCTTACGTGGTTCAAGAAGCCGCATCCACCTACGATCCTTCGTTGATCGCGAACCACTGCTACGACCTCATCAAGGCCTTTTCAAGCTTTTACCAAGACCACCCCATCGCCAAGGAGCAGGATGACAACCGACGTCAACTGAGGCTGGCGTTGTGCGCAGCCGTCAGCACCACTGTTTCAAACGGCATGCACATGCTTGGCATCGACATGCCTGATCGCATGTGATCACAACGAAAACCTGCGCTCTGAACGGTGACCTTCACAGGTCAAGTTCGCAGTCCAACTCCCCTTCTCAGCTGGCCGTTCCAAGCGCCATGCGTGCACGCCTTCTGTCAATGCCCCCTCGTGGACAACAACGGTCCCTTGGTCGGGTCCGCGCAATTCGATCCGCACCTCTCCCTCCGTTTTGACCCGAACCTGGACTTCCAGTGTCGCTTCATGGAGGAGGACCGCATCGCCATCCCAATCGACGTCCACCCGTGGCGCCACACCTTTGGCGTAAGACGCCTTCAACCGTGACCAAAGGACATAGAGCACCATGCCCAACAAGCCCACCAGCAACGTCCACTGCAGCGTTTCCATGGGTCAGAGCGACAAAATTCCAGGAATGGACGCCGCCGCTTCATAGCGCGCGAACACATCGTCAGGCCCAGTTACCTCCTCATCCACAGTCACTGCCCGGTAATTTCCATTCCTCGAATCCCGGATTTGGAACGTCGCCTTCTGCCCAAAAATCGCGCGCAGGGTCGCTTCATTCTCCGGCTTGGAAGGCATGATGAATTTGAACTTGAACACACACGGCCACGTGTGCGTGTCGTTCAATTGATCTCTGAGCTGTTCTCGCTTGGCGTCGTCTTGAGGGGTCATGCAGAATGCGCTTGGAAAAGGCCAAAAATAAGAACGGGCCACCCGAAGGTGGCCCGCTTCAATAATATGATTGACTCTTTTCCTTCATTCACATACTGAACCGAAAACCGCCAAGAAACCGAGCAAGTCTGCCGTGGCAATGGTGCCGTCACCATCAAAGTCACCCTGGCAAGTGGTGGCACCAACACATTGTCCCGCACTCGCATCCCACGTTGTGCCTGGGCCACAGTACATGGATGGGTCGTCAAAGTTCTCGTCCGCATCACAAATGCCATTGGCATTGGCATCCTCTGCACATGTCCCATTGCAATCGCCCAAGGCGTCGTATGTGCCAATGCAATCGTCAACGTCGTCACAGATGCCGTCGGCATCCAAGTCCTCACATGCACCATCACCACAATTGACCGATTGGCCATTGAGCATCAATTCTGCAAATTCGATGTCTCCGCTGGAAAACTGGAATTTGACTGAACGGGCGAATGAGACTGCGCTCACGGTGAATTCATTGGTTCCAAGTTCCAGAGACACAGGAGTTCCATTGTTCCAATTTCCATTGGCCACTGTTTTGACCACCCGGAAGCTTCCTCCATCGGCCGGCAGGGACGTCACCAAAATCTCCATGGTTTGTGCCGCTGAGCTGTTGGCGTCATCGGACGTCGTGGAAGTCACAACATGTGGCCAGGTGGAATTGGGGCCTTCGTCAATGCCTGAGCAATCTGACATCGCGGTGCCTTCCAAGTCGTTGGCACATGTCAGTGTCTCACCATTGACCTGCAACACATCAAATTCGACTTCAGCCGAGGAAAACTGAAACTTGACAGAGCGATCAAAGTCCACTCCTGATACGGTGACTGCATTTGAACCGAGCTGGAGCGCTGTTGCATTCCCGAAAAACCAGTTTCCATTTGCGACGGTCTTCGCAACACGATAATTGGCGCCATCAGAGGGCAGCGAAGTCACATTCAGTTCCAAGGTCTGCGCCTCACCACTGGTGGGGTCGTCTGGTGTGGTCGATGTGATCACTCGCGGCCATGTGTCGTTGGGGCCATCTTCGAACAAGTCACAATTCCCAATTGTGTTCTGCGCATTGGCCGCTCCTGAAATCAAGAGCAACGTCAGGGTGAAAAGATTGGTGGACATTTTCATGGTTCATGTTTTGTACGCCGATGCGTTTTCCGAAGAATAATATATGTGTTTCAGTGCTTTTTGCCAAAAAAATTCACGGCTATTTCCCCTTTTCTAGGGCCTTGCGAGGCTCATTGTACACCCTGGCAATCACCGTGTCTGTCATCAGCCTCATCTCCTCTAGCGATTGGTCATCTCCAAACTCGACCTGCAATGCTTCCAATTCAGTTTTCAGCCGCGAAACAAGCGAATCTGGAGCAACCGCATAAATGTTGTTCATTTCATGAGGGTCTGACGACAAGTCGTACAATTCCCATTCGTCCATGGAATAATAGAAATGCATCAACTTGTACGGACCTGACTTGATGCCGTAATGCGGCTGAACTTTATGCCAAATGGGATATTCGTAGTAGTGATAATACACTGAGTTACGCCCAGCCTCGGCTCCTTTCTCGAAGGCAGATCTGAAACTCTTGCCTTGCATGGAATTCGGAATGTCAAGGCCCGCCAAATCGAGGAGCGTTGGGCCAAAATCAATGTTCATGGCCATGTGATCCGATGTTGTGCCAGGCTCAATGACCCCAGGACATTGGATGACAAATGGCATCTTGAAAGACTCTTCGTACATCCAGCGTTTGTCAAACCATCCGTGCTCTCCCAAATAGAATCCCTGATCTGATGTGTACACCACCAGCGTGTTTTCATCCAACCCAGTTTCTTCCAAATAATCCAGCACCCGTCCAACGGCGCGGTCCACACCTGCGACGCAACGCAGGTAGTCCTTGATGTACGTCTGATATTTCCAATTCTTGAGATCTTCTCCTTGGAGCGAATCATGGGGAGTCCAGAATTGTCCCTTGTCCCCGTACGCCAACCAGCGCATCGAGTCCCGATGAGCCAACCCAGGTGGCGGCACTTGTTTCATGTCCCTTCGGTTGAGATGGTTTTCAATCTCCATCATGTTTTCCGAAGCAGCAAGGCGCCCGCTGTAGTCGTCGTCAAAAGTCGCGGGAGTGGGGAAATCGAAATCTTGGAACAACGTGTGATACATCGAATCAGGACGCCAATCGCGATGAGGAGCTTTGAATTGGTAAAGCAGCATGAATGGCTTGTCAGCATCGCGCTTCTCAGAGAGCCACTCGATGCAATCGTCCTCAATCACCTTGGTGGAGTGCCTTGTCTTTTCCACCACCGTGTCCACCCCATTGATGCAGAATTCGGGGTGGAAATACGTCCCTTGCCCTCCCCAATTGATCAGAACTTTTGAGTAATCGAAGCCTGTTGGGGTCGTGCCAAGGTGCCATTTTCCGATCACCGCGGTTTCGTATCCACTTTGCTGGAACACCTTGGGGAAGGTCAACAAATCGCCGTTGAAATCGCCGCCATCAACATTTTTGTAAAAGCCATTGACGTGACTGAATTGTCCCGTCAAAATGGAAGATCGACTTGGGCCACAAATGCTGTTGGTGCAATAGACTTGATCCATGCGCGCCCCATTCGATGCAATGCGGTCAATGTTGGGTGTGGGCGCCAAATCCGCGAGGTCTGAGCCGTAAGCGCTGACCGCCTGATAGGCGTGGTCATCGGCCATGATGTATATGACATTCAAGGGCTTGACATCCTTGTTTCCCTTGCGGCCTCCTTGGCAAGACAAAAGCGCACAACCCAATGCGAAAAACATCCATGACAGACGAGTGAACGAGAATTGAAACATGGTGGCTGGTATTTTGAAGTTTTTCATTCAGTGACGAGAAAGGCGATGTTGGCCGAAGAACACTTCGCCTCTTCTCGGCAAGCAGTGACAAAGACCCGATACGCCCCCGGTTGACGGGGCGTTGTGAATTCAAAAGTGCCCTGGTCGGAAATTGTATACGACAAGGGGATTTCTTCCAAGCTTTCTTGGCGATCCCCCCCTGTTTTTTGAGACGTCGACTCCGGAAACAAGGCACACCGCCAAGAAACGTCGTCGAACCACTCCTCCAATGTGACGTCCACAACAACCTCTGCTTCGGTCAGAAACACATGTTCAGACTCCCATCCTGAGCCGTTCATCCCAATGTGTTGGATGGAGGGAGATCGAAAATCTGGCCAATCGCCGAGCCATGCCTTGTGCATCGCGTCCACACCATCCGTTGCCTTTCCATCACTCAGAAACAAACCATGCCATGTCGCAGTGGATTCCTGCTTTTGACCCCATAGAAAACAATAACTGCCCAAACACATGCTTGAATCAGAGGAGATGATCTCATTGTATCTCCGCAACCTCGTAGATGCCTTGACTCCTCCCGGTGGTTCCTTCTTCGCCCCCCACGATGTTCGCGGCGCTTCAAAAGGGCCGTTGACGCCCCACTCTGTGACGAGGTAAGGCTTTTCCCATCCAAAGCGACGAATGTTCAAGGGCAATTTTTCAATGCTTCCGTAAGCATTCACGCCCAGGATGTCTACGCTGGGACAATGCGATTTCACCATGTGAATTTTCGCCGGGTCAATGCCGGCCAACACCGTCGATGTGGGGTGATTGGGGTCAACTTGATGAATGAACATGGCCAATTCCTCCACTGAATCCCATACCCTGGTGTTGGTGTACTTCAAGTCCACCTCGTTTCCAATGCCCCAAATCAGCAAGGCAGGGTGGTCCTTGTACTTGAGAATTTCCTGTTTCAACTCCTCAATTTGTCCCTGCACAGCATATTCATCGTTGTAATCCATGCCTGTGCGCTCGGGCCTCAAGTACAAGCCGAGCATGACCGTCATTCCCCTTTGATGCGCTGAATCCAAAAGGGCCGACTTGTTCGTGCTCCACAATCTGATGGAATTTGCACCAGAGTCGTCGAGAAGATCGAAGTGAGACTTGGCGCCAGCACCTCTGATTGACAACTCCTCGCCATTCCGCACCAGGTTCCAACCCGCAGAGTCTGGCACAACCGTCACCTGTGGCGACTGCCCTTTGGCCACCAAAGTCAAGAACAGAACAAGGGTGGCCGTCAGTGATGCTTTCATCTCAAGCATTCGCAAGGGAATTGACGTTCGATCCATCGCTTTGGTTTGTCTGGGTTTCCGCGATATTCTTGCCATTGAAAGTTCCGGAATTGGGCCTGAATGTCGTCATTCATCGTCACTCTCACTTCGCGTGAACCACGCCAATTGAAGCGATCAAACTGAGAAAAGCTCTTGATGGGAACAGCACACTTCCAAACACTCCCTTCGCATTCGACACAATCCTTTTTGGCAAGGACCTTTCGGATCTGTCTTGGTGCCCCAGTCAAGGACCAAATGGCAAAAACAAGCGGTGCAAATTCCCCCTGCAATTCAAATGTCAGTGCAGATGCAGAGTGGACATCTGACATGTCCACAGGCTCCCACGCATTCAGAGCCACACCGAAGGAATTCCAATCTTTGTCATCCCTTGCATTGTCGTAGTTCAATGTCAAGGCACCTCTGTCTTGGGACCCTGACCATTGAATTGTGTTCCGTTTTCCGATGCCCCACCACAATTTGGTTTCATCCAACGTTATTGGAAGACCCTGACAAACTTCACTGCTTCGTGAAGGCAGCTTCTTGGTCTCGTGTTCAAATGGAACGATTTTCAAGTCGTCCAAGTGCACATGACCTTCCCTTTGGAATTCAATTCTCAATTCTTTGATGTTCTCAAGGTTCACCCCTTTGGACGATGCGTGGAAAGACGAGATTGGAATGTGGACGGTACGCCAAGTGTCATCCATTTTCCCGCCTTCAACATTGAGCAAATTCACCTTGGTGCTCGCTTGTTTCCCTCCATAATCCACCAACGCGAAAAACATCGGAATTTTGGAAACAGATCCTGATTCGAGGCGCAATTGAAACTGCAGGGCTGCAATGTTTTCGAGGCTTTTCAAGTTTTTGCCCGCATAATTCGCCCAAGGAAAACCCATTCCGATGTAACGGCAGCTTTCAGTCTGCGTCCATTCAACGGCCAAATGGTCTTTGCCCTCCACCGAGTTTTCTTCGATGAATGCCACTCGCTTGCATGGATGCTCTTTCACACCAAACATGGTCGAATTGTCCGAATCCGAGAAAATGGTGCGATGCGGGAATGACAACACTCGCTCCTCCGGAGTTGGGGTCAAGTCTTCGCTGTAGAGGGAAACATCTTCCATGCTTCCACATCCCAAGAAAACCAATGCGCAACCTATGCTGACGAGGCGTTTCATCACTCTTGCTCCAACAGTGAAGTGCCCTCCGTAAACATGACGTAATCGACATCAGCCCGAGCCTCCAGACTTGCGTTTTCAGGGCAACTTTCCGAGTTGCCCGGACAAGCTTGAAGTCCAAGGCGAATGCCTCGAATTTGAGAAGGCTCTCTCTGGTTGTTTCCACCTTCACTCTTGACGTCAAAATCTGAATAGGCGATGGCAAAATACCTCCAACCTTGCCAGTCCACGGGTCGAATTTGATGCTTGTAAACCTCCATGCCATTGGCGAAGATGTCAGATGCATTGTTTGAAGGGTTGTCGTTGAATGGTGCGTCTGATTCAGAGACCAAAATGTTCACGTATTGGTCCGTCTGACCATTCAGCCCCCCCAGGACGCCAAGGTTGAGGTAAAAATCATTGGCTCCTGCGCCAACAGAGCTCATGTCCAATGGAATGTCGATGTATCCCAAACTCCAGTCCCAATTCACCCTTCCTCCCATTTTGAAGTACTGACCGCCCTGAAGCGCTTCATCTTGGGCCAATTCAAAAGTCATGTTGCCTCCGTCTTGATGCCACACCAAAGAGCCTTCAGGAATGCCCTCATCGAAATTGGCAATTTCAATGCCCTCATAAGTCTTGGCGCCTTCCACGACCAAATCCGCTGTCATCTCCACATCTTCAGCTTCGATGCTCAAAACCACTCGACAGGGCTCAGTGGAGAAAAAAGGAACGTCATCACAGTTGCCGTACCAAACGTCTTGTTCAGGTAGCAATTCACTCGAAAACCTTTCAAACTGCTTGATGCTGCCCGTCTCAAGCCCCTCAATCGACAAAGTCCAATTCACCGGTTTGGAGAATTTGCAAGAAAAGCCCACCGATTCCCCAATTGAAAAGTCAGGCGAAGCTTCTGTCAATTGAAGGGAATCAAGGATTTCGAAAACACCAAACAAATCATTGATGGCTGGCCCCTCTGAGTCAGGGCGATCACAGCTTGATATCATCCCCAACATCAGCACTGCCGCCAAAGTGGCACAAAAGGTGGTCTTTGTTTTCATAGCGTTGCAGAAATCACGACAAACACTTGACTGGCAAGCAGCCGGGTTTGTTTGTCAAATTCAACATCTTGTCCCCAAAAGTTCCATTGCAAGCGCGCTGAAACGTCCTTGGACAAGTCGTGTCGCATCCCCAGCGAAGTCATCCAGGCTTCGGTGTTCAAGTCGAGCCTTTCATAGTTGAACAGCTCACCCAATTCATTGCGCAGGCTCAAGAATTCGTTGCCCCTGCCCATGGCGTGTCTTCCTGAACACTCAACCCAACATTGTGGCCAAATCTCCATCTCAGCAGAAACGGTGAAATTGGACGTCAACAATTCCACCGACTCCAAGTCCGTTCCTCCTCTTCTCGTATGCTGCATTTGCTCGTAGACAGACAATCTGAATTCTCGGTCGGCACCAACAGACGGCGTCCATTCAAATCCCAAGCCGGCCGTTGCGAACGACCTCAATTCAGTCGTGCCTTGACCTGTCAACTCCCCAAACCGAGACATGGCCAATTTCCATCGACCTCTGTCGTAGGATTTCTCCAAAGCCAACTCCACACCTCTGCGATTGGGTGTCGCTCTGCCATAGGGCACCACGTTGTCGAACAATGGTGAAATGGCCATCAGTGTTGGCGAAATGGACTGATTGGCTTGGCCAACATCGGACAACAAATCAAACAAAGACGCCTGTCTTGCCATCCCCTGAGCCCCCAAATTCGGGAACACGGAGGGTGCATTGAGCTGCGAGAAATCATAACGCTTGCTTTGCGCCCCGGCACTTCGAAAAAAAGGATCCACCTCACGGTAACCTATGTGGCCGTGCCAAGACGAATCTCGCCCTTCAAAGCGCCCGGTCAGTCCAGCAAAACCACCCTTTCTGAACCCCTCCAAACTGTCCAAGTCGTTGTTGGCCAAATCACGAATGCGCCAGGCGTGGTTGGACCACCCTCCTTCAGCCTTCCATTTCACACGCACACCTCTCCAGTCATGTTGGTTGCGGATGACCCCATGCGTCACTGGATTCACGACGTTGCGCTCAAGGGTCCCGGAATTTGGAAGGTCGGCAAGAACCGCATGATGCACCTCTCCAGACCAGCCTCGCTGACCAACTGCGGCAGATGTGATTCCGGCCAACACGCGGTCCGGAGTGTAATTGCCCTCAGACACCTGACGCGACCCAAGTGGGCGTGTGACATACCCGTCAACCACAACACGCTCAAACCAGCGGTCTCCAAGAAACTTCACGTTGGCTTGTGCACCTTGCAATCGCCATCGGTTGCCTTCGAAAAAATTCTCGTACGACACCAGCCTACGCTGCGCCTGAAATGCACGTCCCCATGCATCTGCCACTTCCCCTTCGTCTGCATGCAGTGTGAATTCCGATTGGTTCAGATAAATGTCTCCAACGTTGAACTTGACTTTGTCTCTTAGAACTCCAGACACACGAAGTTGTCGCACCTCGACCTGTGTTCCCTGACCAAAGAAGCCGCCAAACTCATTCAGCACCCTGATCTGGGCAAACACCTCCACGTCGGATGTGGGGTTGACATGTGGATTCAAGTCCAACAAATTCCAACCAGTTGAAATGGCGCTGACATCAGATTGTTCGCCTCCAAGTGCATCGGATGTGAACCATGTTCTTGCAAAGCCATCCAGCCAATAGCGAGATGCTTCACTTGGTTCAGTTTTTTGAGCCCAAATCGATTCGCCCGATCCAACACACAGCAGAAAAAACAGGAAATGCTTCATCAAAAGGTCAATTTCAATTCCACCATGGTTTCATGGCCAGACAATTGGTTCAGGACAAAGTTGGGGTCCTTGTAGGCGTACCATTGATGGCGAACATACAAATTGACCCCTGGGGACAACGATGCATCCAATCCAGCTCCCAACCTGCGGTGCGTTTGATTTCGAGCCATGGTTCGCCACGCTTCACCACTGTCACCCAACCATTGCCAAAGCACGCTTGTGGCAGAAGGTGCATCTGCATCGCCAACTGCCGTTTCCTCATTGCCCACCACCCTCTCGAACCCAACATGTCCCAAAACCACCACGCGCGGGTTGATTTCAACACCCATGTCGACTTGGATGCATTGCTGCTTGATCAAGGCATGACCCAAGTGGCGATGCAAAGACACCCAATTGCGTTGCGCCGTGTTTGAACGATACAAAGCCATCAACATCCATTCCCGATCTCGCCACTGGCCATTCTTTTTGATTTGGGCTTCCAGGGTGTTGAATCGCTTCTTGAATGGTGTGCCTTGTGCAGAAAGTGAATCCGAAAGAGAGGCCACTTCGAAAGTGCGACGGTACACGCTGTTCAGCGCGTTGTAAGGCCCCCAAGCTTGGGTGAACAAATTCAATCTTGACAACGTCTCGCCATTGACCAAGTGGAAATAGGAAATCCCACCTTGTGTTGGCGTGATCTCAGACGCCAGTCCCAAACCTAGATTGACTTGGCAATTCAACACTTTTCCATCGGCATGCAATTCAATCGCTTGTCTGTTGTTCACAGGAGTCCCCAACCCAACCAATGGGGACTCAAAAGGTGCCCTGACAGTGGCGCCAATGCCCGCGACGTTGGGGAAAACCTCCAACACGGACGAATTCAAGAAATTGCCTGTGACATTGACAAACTGCGGTGAAATGCGATAGGCCCTCACAGACAATGGCCACTTGGCTTTGGCCGTAGAGCGGAAGTCCAAGAAAACGGCACCGCCCTGTTCAGCCTCGGTTGCCATGTTTTCTGAATATTGCCCCCATCCCGCCTCCACCAACATCACGTGGCCACGGAGAGTTGCCTTGGACTCCAAGGTGTGCAAATGGTATGATCTTGCATCCACCGCCAAAGAATCCAATGCGGAACGTGAAATCAACGTGTTGTAGGCAACAGAATTGCCAGAACCGACAGTCTTTGCGAGACGCCAACCCGCCGTGAAATTCGACGCTCCTTCATAAAACGCCCTGTTGAAATTGCTCTTTCCCACAACCCCCTTCAACTGCAGTGCAAAAGGCAAATCACTCATTCCCAAAAACACCCCTTGAAACGCCCTGCTGCCATAACGAAGGCCCATGTCCACAAGGCCTTTCTGCAAATAATTCTGATACCGCATCCAAGGACGCTTGTCGACAGCTGTTTGTGGCCTGCGGTCGAAGAGACTCATCCTGTTGAACGATTGGTTCCCCCAGACTGTCAAGCGACTCTGACGGTACCACGTGACCCCACCCGTTCGAAGTGTGATTTTCGCCCAATCCTTTCTGACCTTCAAAGATGTGTTGAGACCCAAATCAAGGGTCAAGCTTGATGGGTCAACTTCGGGGCCCTTGAAAAGAGAGTTGCCCATGAAGTCAGCTCCAAATTGTAAGCCATCCTTTGTGACGAGTTTCATCCTCGTCAAGAACATGGGCTCTCGGTACAAATCGCCCACGAGGACAGCGAGCGTTTTGCCTGAATTGTTCGGAAATGTCTCTTGTTGTGATCTCACATATCCAAGGATGCGACAAAAACCCGTGGCCGAAATCGAATGAACTGGCCTGCGCACCAAAGGGTCCGTGCTGCTTTGCCATTCCGAAGACGGGTCAACTTGGCCATGCAAACATGTGCATCCCGCCAAAACCAAGACGGTCCCGAAAAGCATGCGCCAAGCTTGGCCGGACTTCAGAAAGTTTTGACAAAGCGACATGAACGGGAACGAACTTAATGCATCCCCCGCATGGAAGTGTCTCCAATTCGTCATTTCATTCACTCTTTGCCATTGAATGTGGCAGAGTCTCTCACACATCGAAATCCAATGTGACTCGTCCCAGTGTCAAAAGCCACAGGCATACGCGCCGTTACCCTGTAGCTCGAACAGTACCCTGCGTTGCACAAAAACGAACCTCCACGCATGACCTTTTTCGGAACCTCAGGCTCAAGGGGATCGAAGGATTTGGATGGACCTCTTGGATTGCACGAGTCCTGGTCGCTTTCCATCGAGGCGTATGTGCCGGGTGCATACCAATCTGCACACAACTCCCAAACGTTGCCTCCCAAGTCCCAAAGCCCCAATCTATTGGGAGCATAGGTCATCACAGGGGCACTTCCAACATGACCATCTCTGGCGTCGTTGACGGTTGGGAAAACACCATCCCAGATGTTGCACTTGACCTCCCCAACATCAGGGGGGACATTTCCCCAAGGAAACCGCATTCCTTCTCCACCTGACGTCGCCGCATATTCCCACTCCGCCTCTGTGGGCAACCTGCAATTTCGCCATTCCGCATAAGCAACCGCGTCCTCGTATGACACGTGCACAACGGGGTGATTGGCGCGATTTTCCCATGTCGTCTCTGGCCCCTCAGGGGATCTCCAACAGGCAGCCTCTCTCCACCGCCACCACTGACCATGGTCCCTCAAGCCAAAGACAGCTTCTGGAGGTTCAAACACCATGGATCCAGGATCAAAAACACCATTGGGCATCTCAACAGTCCGTTCAGCCACTGTCACATATCCTGTCGCTTCCACAAATTCTGCGTATTGCGCATTGGTGACCTCGTGAACATCCATGTAAAACCCATCGACTCGAACGAGATGACGTGGCTTTTCCCTTGGCAAGGCCTCTTGGTCGTCTTCATGCGCTCCCATGTGAAAATCGCCTCCCACCACCCAGATCATCTCGGCATGATTTGAGCCTGGTCTTGCACGTTGACTCTGAATCCACTTGCCATCGGAATTTCTGCTGCACCCCACAAGAAGCGCAGTCCCCAAAGTCAAAAAACCCCGAAACGTCATCAGTGAATGGATTCAAATGAATGAAAAGGCGCACTTTTCCATGTGATTCCCTCTTGCCATCGCGGTGCATCAACCTCATCCAAATAATCGAGCAACTCGCTTTCCAATTCCCTGGCGAGATCGGGAAATTCCTCTGAAAGATTGAACTGTTCTTCAAAGTCAGTCTTCAAGTCAAACAGCTCGACTTCGCCGTTGTCATGAAACAGCACCAACTTGTATTCCCCACGAATCCATGCAGAATGCGGTCGATTCAAGGCAATTTTGTTTCGATAGGGCACGTGAAATGCCATGCCGTTTTCAGGCCGTTCCACCTCCTCTCTCCCGCCATTCAATAGGACATCCGAAAAACTGCCTCCATCAAGACTGTCAGGAGGATGGTGCAAGCTGTCTGCCAAAGCCACAATGGTGGGAAGCAAGTCTGCACCCCAGACATGGCAAAACGAGTGTGAAGCAGGTGGAATGCCAGGGCCCGCCACGATGAACGGAACACGCAATCCACCTTCCATGGCATCCCACTTTCCCCTTTGCAAGGGGTGGTTCAAGCTTTGGGTGTATTTCTTGGCTCCTGGAATGTTGGGGACCCCCCCATTGTCTGACATGTACATCACGTACGTGGTCTCGGTCAAGCCCAGTTCTTCCAATTTGCACATGATTTGCCCCAGGCTTTCATCTAGATCTCTCGTCATCGCCGCATAACCAACGTGTTGGTGACGTTCACCCGGCAATTGATTGCCCGCTTCGGCAAACGACGATTCCGTCGCTTCAATGCTGGTGTGCACGGCATAGTGGGAGACCTGAAGAAAAAATGGACGCTCGTCCGCTTTGCAACCCTCCATGAAATCCAAGGCACGCTGCGTCACATGCTGAATCTTTTTGGGATCTTCTTTCAATGTCGTTTCCCACTGTGTCTTGTTGTTGACGAATCCACCATCGACATTCCGCGTCGCACCATCGCTTTGGTCAAATCCAAGAATTTCCGGACTGGCGTCCATCCCCCATTTCCCAAAATGCCCGGACGCATATGTGGAATCAATGTTGCACAGGACTTTGGAAATGGTCGGCCACTCATCGTGGCGAAGGTGCCCGGTGTCCATTCCAACCCGAATCACGCGCATTCTGGCAGGAGACTTGCCAAACTGAATGCTGTAACGTGACGGAGCACACACAGGGGCAGCAGCCCTTGCATTGGAAAAACGCATTCCCATTTCCGCCAACGCCTCCAAATGCGGTGTTTCGTGAAAATCGCTTGCAGATTCAGTGAAGCCTGGTAGCATCTCCACTGAGGTCCCATTCCATGCCTGATCATCGACGAGCACAAGGATGAAATTGGGAGATCCTGTGGCCGTCTTGTCGCAATGAAGTGGCCCCATTCCACAGCCCAACATCATCAATGCCAACCAACTCCATCTCATGGTGTATGTGGATAAGGTGGTTTCAAAAGCGGCGGTGTTCTTGGAATGGGCTTGACATCGTTGATTCTCTTCCCAGCAGCCAAAGGGACAAGATGACAAGCAGAGTCTGCCTGCATGAGGAGGCAACGGAGCGAATCAAACGTCTCCATGTACGCCTCATCCGCAGCGACATTGTTCAGTTCCTCAGGGTCAATCGAATGGTCGTACAATTCCCAGCCCAAACTCCCCCCATCGCCCCACCTCGTGATTCTGTGTTGTCCCGTGCGCAATGATGCCCCATTTCGCCATTCAGTGTACGCTCCTGTTTTGGATGCCATGGTCGTCCCGGCGTCGGCAAACAGATCTACTCCAGGAAGCGACGCATCGTACGGAATTCCAGCCCATGTTGCCAGTGTGGGATACACGTCAAGCAACTCGACAGGCCGCTGCACACGCATGCCCGCCTCTGGATCTGTTGGCCTTCGAACAATCAATGGAACCTTGGTGGCCTGCTCGAACAAGGTTTGCTTTTGCCAATGTCCGTGCTCTCCAAGGTGATACCCGTGGTCGCTCAAGAAGACGACCAAAGTGTTCTTGTCCAATCCATTTTTCTGCAAAGCATCCAGAACTCTTCCCACTTGGGCATCCACAAATGACACCGATGCGCGGTACGCTTGAATCACCTGCTTTGCGGTGTCTAGGGGGACGTTCAGTTGGCTTGCTTTGGCTCGCAAAGACTTCTGGGCAGGCACTGGCAGTTTCTTCAAAGCCCCCTCCTCCCGATTGGGCACGACAATCCCTTCTGCGGGGTGAAGGTCGAAATATTTGGCAGGGGCCAAAAAAGGGGTGTGAGGGCGGAAAAAACCCACCGCCAAAAAAAAGGAAGCACCAGACTTCGCAAATTCGTCAAGCTTGTCTTCAGCGATTTGTGCAACCATGCCGTCGGTGTACTCCATGTCTTCACCCAAAGACCGATACCAACTCAGTGTGCCCCCGAACTTTCCTTCCACCAGTGATTTGATGAGGTGTTCCTCCCTCTTGTCACGACCCGATGGATTGTATGTTTCATCCCATGACGGATTGTCATCTTGTCCCGAGGTTCCAATCTCTCCTGGGTTGTCGTAATGAAACAACTTCCCAACCCGAACCACATCGTAACCATGCATTCGGAACAACTGAGGAAGGGTCACCACGTCTGGCAACGCCTCGCGAAGCAAGATTCTGTTTTCGCGAACACCAGACTGACTGGGATAAAGCCCCGTCAAAAAGCTCGTCCTCGAAGGCCCACACAACGGGTATTGACAATGCGCTCCTGAAAATCGCACCCCTTGCTCACCAAGATTGTCAAGATGGGGGGTGACCGCTGATGAATCACCAAACGAACCGATGGAACAATTCAAATCATCGGCGACAATCAAAAGGACATTTCTTCCCTGAAGCGTGTCATCCTGATTGGCGGACATGCAAGCATCAAGGAGCCAAACTGCAATGGCCAATCCCGCCAAAGCCAAGAGGCGATTGACTGAGCACATGCTGGGGGTCCTCAGCGATTGACCATGAGCCGCGACAGCATGCGGCCTTGACTTGAGTTGGTTTCCACGAAGTATGAACCCACGGCCAAAGCAGACACGTCGAGAACGATGCTGTTGTTGCGGGTATCCTCAGTCAGCCAAACCCTGCCCTGCACATCCATCACACGAACTCTGCCCAACGACTGGCTTGAAGTCACATTGACGGAGGAAGAGGCCGGATTGGGGCCCAACGTCAAAGCTTTGTCCTCGCTGTGGTCCTCGACAAAATCAGTCTCTCCAACACACAAACAATCTCCGGAAATCATGTCGTCTAGGGTTGCCGGATTTCCATCATCACATGAATCCCCGACCAGAACACACAAGCCATTGTCCTCTTCTGCAAATGGAGCATAATTGCATGCCTCGGAATTGGTGCAACCGATGGAGTTGTAAACCACCATGGTCTTCCAGAAAATGGTGTCGCCGTTGGCCACACCCCATGGACCTCTCCATCCAAAGCGTCCAACCTCCCCTACAAAAACACCACTGCCTGGATTTGGTGGCGTGGTCAAATCGAGGGTGTAGGTCTGAAATTCGGTCATCGACGTGTCCACAGGAACGTTCCAATGGCACATGAAAGTGTTGGATTCTGGTGGATAAGCAAAAAGCCGCGCATTGGGATTTCCTGAAGAGGTAGGATTCTTCAAGGTGATTCGCACCCTGTCAAAATCACCTGCATCGATGTTCAAACTCTCACTAAGCGTCCCGCTGCGCATGACGGGGGTCGTGTTGAAGGCACGCATGGCCATCGCCTCCGGCTGTTCCACCAGGTTGCACCCCAAGTTTGTTTCACTTGCTGGCACCCAGCCTTCTTTTGAGTTCTGCCAATTGTAAATGATTTGGGCCTCGAGGTTTCCTGCAATTGCCAACAGAAACGACATTGCCAGGCACTTGTTGATTGAATGAGTAATACGCATCACTGTCGTCATAACTTCTTTTGCTGTGACAACCACTGCCACGTGGGAAAGGTACATTTCCTTTCGATGCGTGCAACCCATTTTTTTTCCCAACGCTCAATGCCCAAACTTGCGTTCTCCGTTTGCTTCGTGCTGGTCACCTCAACCACTGGTTGGTGCCAAAACACATTTTACGTCTCGGCAACCGGAAACGACAATGCATCTGGAACATCCCCCAATGACGCTTGGGAAACAATTGACAAATTGAACCAACAGTCGTTTGTTCCTGGAGACCACGTTTTGTTTGAGCGAGGTGACACTTTTCTTGGGATGTTTCATGTGAAAGGGTCGGGAACTCAAACGCAACCCATTGTGATCGGGAGCTTTGGAGACCCCACGTTGCCAGTGCCCACCATCGATGGCAATGGCTTTCAAACGGCACTCCTTGTTTACAACGACAGCTTCGTTGAAGTGGACGGACTGAACTTTACCAATCAAGCCTCACACTTGGATGAAAATGGACAAGTCAAAAAAATCCCAACTTTTTTGGGGGAAAGCAACGATTGGGGGTCAGGCAAAAACGTCAGATTTGGCATCAAGGTCGTCGCAGACAGTGTGTCGGTTCAGGGCATTGTCATCACCGATGTTCAAATCCACGACATCTACCCAACACCTTCAAATTCCGAAAACAAGCATCTCGGGTATGGCATCAAGTTTGAAAACAGGTCGGACACATTGATCGGTTTGATCAACACCATCAACGACGTCAGCATTTCCGATGTCCACATCACAAAGACGGGACATTACGGCGTTTGGATCAAAGCCCTTGGGTTGGCTGGCAACGACGTCATCAAAAACGAAAACATCCATCTTTCTCATTGTACCTTCTCCCATACAGGTGGATCGGGCTTTGTCCCCAACAGGTCTCGCGATGTCGTTGTGGAACATTGTGTGTTCAACCATACCGGCTCAAGCATCGACGACCGCATGTGGAAACGAGGGAGCGGCACGTGGCCGTTCAAATGTGAACGTGTTTTCATCCAGCACAACCGCTTGATGAATGCACACGGGCCCCAGGATTCTTACAGCGCGCACATTGATTACGGAAACAAAGATGTGGTGATTCAGTACAACCTAAGCTTCAACAACGAGGGCGGCTTCGCAGAGGTCTTGGGTGACAATGTCAATTGCGGATTCCGTTACAACATCAGCATCAACGATGGGTACAGAGAAGATCCCGACAATCTTCCTTGGAACAAGAAAGGCAAGATTTTCTGGGTTTCCACCTTTTGCGGAGGTCCTGTACGTTGCCCGAGTCAAGGGACTTTTTTCTACAACAACACCGTTTATGTGGGCTCAACGTTGAATCCAGAAATCTATGTTTGGCCAGAGGCTGGAGATGTTCACATCATGAACAACCTGATTTACATGGAGTCCCAAGGAGATGTGTTGGAGACTCTCTTGGAAAACCAGGACAATGAATACGTCGTCAGCAACAATTTGTTCTACCCCTCGTCCCGAATTGACTTGGACGAAGATTTGGGTCAATCCGCATTTCTGATGAACCCCTTGGTTATAGGGCCCTCCGAACTCTATCCACTGCAATCTGCGCTTGGTTTCCAGCTTCAGCCCAACAGCCCTGCCCTGGAAAGTGGAGCGCCCATTGCAGGCAGCAACAACCCTCTCGAATTTCTAATGAACAATGGAGGTCAGGACTTTTTCGGTCAAGCACTTCCGCCAGCCTCCCCCCCTTCCATTGGGGCCGTCCAGTCTTCCGTTTGTGGAGTCGGGAGCGAATGGAATGCGTCTGAAGCCATGTGTCTGCCCGTCAACGAAAACTGTCTGGGCGACTTAAATGGAGACGGTGCCATCACAGTTGCCGATTTCCTCTTGTTCCTTGGCATCCTTGGGTTCAGTTGTTAACTCAAACTATCACCTTATTTGTAGAACAACAAAAACGGGCCACCCGAAGGTGACCCGTTTCATTTCAATCAGGCGAAATCTTATTCGCAATGGTTGCCCCAGAGCTGGAAGAAGTCAAGCAAGTCGTTGACGTCCACCTCGCCGTCACCGGTGAAGTCACCTGGGCAGGCTTCTGGGTAATCACAACCACCTGGGTAGTTGGCCGTAGGATCGTAGTCGAGTCCATCTGGATCTGTGCAACCCACGAACAAGCATGAACCATCGTCTGTGGTCGCAGCCTCGTCGTAGTTCACTGCACTGTCGTCGGTGCAACCGGTCAACAAGCAGCTGAAGTCGCACTGACCGTCGTCCACATTGGCGGCCATGTCGTAGTTGCATGCTGCAGCGTATGTACAGCCGAGCACTTCCAACTCGTCACAAATGCCGTTCATGTTGGCGTCGTTCAGGCAGTTGTCGTCACAGTCGTAGAACTCCACAGCGTACGTGCAAGAACCGTCTTCGATGGTGGCAGTCTCGTCGTAGTTGCAAGCAGTTCCGTCCGTACACCCAGCACAAGTGAGGTACTCACAAGAGCCGTCGTCGTCCGTGGCAGCGCTGTCGTAGTTGCAGGCTCCACTGTCAGCACAACCGGCAATCTCCAACTCGTCACACACACCGTCGCCGTCCGCGTCGTTCAAGCACACGTCGTCACAGTCATAGACAATGGCGTAATTACCGCCACTGCATGAACCAGTGAAGTCGTGGCTTCCGATACCCGTCCAGTCGTTCTTGTCCAGGACAATCCATTCGCTGTTGTCGGCATCGGTACCAGCAGACGCTGTCCAATCTCCACCGTTTCCGCTGGTGATGTCAGACTTACGAATCAAGCTGTGATCCTTCGTTGCTGCAGACACACCTGCAACATCCCAACCAGATCCGGGATCGCCGTTCCAGTCGCCAATGGCGTCAATCTGGATGAAGTCATCCTGCGTACCCATGACAAGCATGTATCCGTCATCCCCGTTCGAGAGGTAGACGTGGAATTCGTCAGCTTGATCAAGGATGGACTGATCGGCAGATGGGTGGGCAATGACGTACACATCACCTGCTGCCACAACAGCACCAGGTTCGAAGTCGTTCCAGAAATCGTAGTTGCCCGCACCGTTGTCGGGATCATTGCTCACGCTCGGGTAAGCATAGCCGTCCAAGCTGATGTCAGCATCGGTTGGGTTGTAGATCTCGAGGAACTTGTTGTTGCTTGATCCCTCAGCGTATCCGCTGAAGAACAGTCCGCACGCAGGTGCATCACCGGGCAACAAGGTTGGTTCCACATATTCACAGTTGCCATCGTCGTCGGTGGCTTCCGCGTCGTAGTTGCAAGCCTCAGCATCCTGGCAACCTGCAATCTCGAGCTCATCACACACACCGTCGCCGTCTGCGTCATTTTCACAAACGCCAGCGCAAGTGTAGAATTGCTCGTTGTAGAAGCAAGATCCATCGTCGTACTGCGCGCCATCGTTGAAGTTGCAAGCCGCCTCGTCGGTGCAACCACAAGAGCTGCTGCCGAAGCTGAGCGTCAAGTACTCTGCATTGGCACCCACGCCTTCAGGGAAGACCTGGACGTACAACTGACCGGTCAAGGTGCCGTCCGTGGTCAACTGAGCCACGAGCACCTTCTTGTCTGCACCAGCCACCCCGTTGCTCACGAGGTTCGTGGTGAACCAGGATCCGCCGAAGAAGCTGTTGATCTCGAGGTTGTCACCAGCTTCGAAGTCCGCAAGCCATGTGTCACCCTCAGCTTGAACCAACTGAGGAGCAGCAGTGCCGTCACCTGGCATTGGAGCAGATTCGATGCCGATGGTCAACCAGCTGTCGTAGGCAAGATCTGGGAACGCGCCGAAGAACAATGGGTTGATCAAGTCTGCAGTTGCACCACCCAAATCGTTCTGGTAGAAGCTTGTGCTTGTACGGAGGTACGATGGGTTGTCTTCATCACCAGCAATGGCAGAAAGGAAGTCCGTTTCATTCGGCGTTGTCACGTACACGCGGTACGTGGTCATGCCAAAGATGCCTCCCTCTTCATGTGTTTCCACAGAGAGGTTGAATCCATTCTGTCCACCTGCAGCCTCAGAAGCACAAGAGCAGTAGTCGCAAGAACCATCGTCTTGAGTCGCCGTTGCGTCAAAGTTGCACGCAGTGTCATCTGTGCAGCCTTGGCAGCTTGTGTAATCACAGTCCCCTGCGTCCGTGGCAGCAGAGTCATAATCACAAGCGCTGCTGTCCTGACATCCAACAATTTCGTTGGCATCACACACACCGTCGCCGTCTGCATCGCCGTCGCATGTTCCATCGCACAGGTATCCTGGCTCTGGGTAGATGCATGGAACGAGCTCAGTCACACCTTCGGCGTAGTTGCATGCCGTTGGGACAACACAACCATACACTTCCAGTTCGTCACACAAGCCGTCGCCGTCAGCGTCATTCAAGCAAACACCCGCGCAGTCGTAGTACTCTTGGGCATAGGTGCAGCTCGCAACGTCTGAAATGGTCGCTGTTTCGTCGTAGTTGCACGCAGAGGCGTCCAAGCATCCCGCGCACGATTCGAACTCACAGCTTGCATCGTCAATGTTGGCTTCAGAGTTGTAGTTGCAAGCGGTGGCATCTGTACATCCACCAATGCAGTTTCCAAATGTGCCATCCGCAGTGCC
>Ga0163109_10000352_pt1 | contig 37202 bp, 40 predicted proteins | sample CRUFie1St13metaG_FD_108704 | JGI IMG/M metagenome (GOLD analysis project Ga0163109, IMG submission 108704) | Marine microbial communities from the Costa Rica Dome - CRUD Field 142mm St13 metaG | ecosystem: Environmental > Aquatic > Marine > Oceanic > Photic zone | place: Costa Rica: the Eastern...
CTATCTACTAAAATTCTGTCTATCAAACTACTGTCATTATACGAAAATATCATTATCACCTTATCTAATGGAAAATCAATTCCCTGAAAAAACCTGTCCTGAAATGACTTATTCATATTCGGATCCGTTAAATGAATTAATATATTAGTTATCTCATTAGAACCATTTTTTGAACAGGCTTTGTCTAACTCGTCAAAATATAATATACATCTGCTTTTACCAGCCTCTATCATCTTTTTTACTATCATACCAGGTTGAGATCCTGAATAAGTATACCCATGTCCATGTAACAATTCACCATCATTTTGCCCTCCTAAAGTAATTTGTGCAAATGGTATATTTAATGCTTTACTAATACTATTAGCTAATAACGTTTTACCTACACCTGGAGGACCTACTAAACCAATTACACTACCACCACTATGAGGATTTGTAATCCACTTACCTATTATTTGTAATAATGACTTTTTGGCCTCAACATGACCATATGTTAAGTTTTTTAAATTTTCTTCAATATCTGATATATATTTTTTTCTTTTTATTATATCTTTGTTTAATTCTTCAAATATAATATCATCATTTTCGGATGGCCAAGGAAATCTTATTAAAGTTTTTACATACTGCAATTGCTTATAATATTCGTTATTTGATGACTTCATTTCTTCTACTTTTTCTAACGCTAATGCTTTTATCCCAATTGGCATATTTTTTATTGATAATATTTGTTTTTTATAATCAATGTCATCTAATGATATTGATCTTATTTTTTTTAACTCTTCTTTCATATTTGAAATATTTTTCTTTAATTTTATTTGACTAATATAATTTAGATTATTAAATATAGTATCATAAATTAAACAATTATTATTCTTCTTATCTTTAGTAATCTCAAATAATAATCCTGCAATATTAATATTTTCTTCATTTCCTAACAAAAGTAACCTTATTATATTAAACATCTCCGTTATACTAATATTTTTCTTTATAAAGTCTTTCATTATTATCATAAACGATTTACTAATTAAATCTATATACTTTTCATAATTATTATCTATATAATCTATGATATCATTATTGTATCCTAATATCTCAAATACGTTTAGTGTCTTAAAAAATGTTTTTGCAAATTTTTTTGTTGCTTTACATTTATCTAACTTATTTTCTAATAATCTTTTTTTAAAATATAAAAATTTATTTGATATTTGACAAGTTTTCATGTAAATGTTTATATGATCATTTAATATTAAACCCTCAAAATAAATTGTTTTATCTGAATATTTTATTTCAATACATAATACTCTGTTTAATAATTCATCATTATTAACTTTTTTAATATAAATATTATAATTCTTCAAATACTGATTTATATGATCCTCATAATTTTTATCATCATCACTAATATCAGACTTAACATTTATTTCTTCTAAATTTTTAAATTTTTTATTTAATATATCAAATTTTAATGGTAGAAATATTTTATTTAGAAATTTTAAAAATATTATACTATGATAATCAAATATATTCTCTAATTTAATTTTCAATAATAATTCTATTACAGAATATAAATTACTTCCACCATAACTTTTTGATAAATTAAATATTTTAAATCTTTTGAAATCTAAAGGATATAATAAATTATTCAAATCATCATTATAATTTAAACTAAATTTGTTCTTCAAATACTCTCTTGTTATATTAAATGTCTCATCATTATCATTTGATAAATCTATATCTAAATTATTATTTAGTATTTCTAATAAATTATCTACCTTATTTATTATTAGATTATTATACTCTATATTTATCTCTTTTATTATTTCATAAATTCTACCTATTATTAAATTTCTATCATATAAACTTAATATATTTGTATCATAACAATAATTTATATGTTTCTGAAATAATATTAAATAATTACATAAAAATTTATAGTTTTTTTGAATATTAAATATCACAAATTTGTTTTCTATCTCAGTCATACATATACTAATATATTTAATTTTTAAATTAATTTGAGTTTATATCTTCTAAAATTAATATTTTAATATTATATATTATGTCTGAAAAAAAATATAGATCTTTTAAAATTAAAGAAACTGATGGTACATTCCGTGGTAGATACTTAGGTGAATCTCCTTATCAAGCCGCTAATAAAGCACTTTCTGAAATTATCCGTAAAGATAAAAGTATTAATACCAGTGATATTAAATTTACTTTAATTGAATCTACAAAAGGAAGTAAAAATAAAGAACATAAATATCAAGGTAAAAGAGTTAAATTAGATGAACCTATTACTTATCAAACTAAAAATGGTGTTAGTGTTGAAAAAAAATATAAAAATGAATTAAAGAAAATTAAAAAATCAGAATTTTAAAAAATATATATAGTATATATATGGAATACTTAAACACAGTTAAACAAATTACATCTTTAAATAGCGTTGATAAATTTTTATCTTTACCTGTTATGTTTACTTTAATCGTGATAACTCAAGGTTGTTTTGGAGGAAATGGTGTTGTCCAAACTCCTGAAGCAATTACTAATTTATTCAAATCAAAATATTCTAGATTTGTATTTATCTTTTTAATTGCTTACACTGCAACTAGCGATATTGAAACTGCTGTATTTTCAACTATAATCTTCTTTATAATTTTACATTTATTAAGAACTGAAAAAGAAAAAGAAGAAATTGGCTCATATTTTTAAATTATATTGTTGTAAAATATCATATAATAAATTAAATATTTCTACCGAATTTAAATTAAAAAATTTAGAAATATCATAACTAATATTATTTACTTTAAACAATTCTTTAATTGAATTAATATTTCCATAACTATTTATTAATTCATTATCTTTCAAAATATATTTTTCTACGATACTATCAATATCTTCTTTGTATTTATTAAAGTCTTCTTCATCCAAATTTATTGAATTTAATTTGTAAAGTAAATTATTAAAATAATTTATAATATTATCTTTTGTAAATTTACTAATTTTATCTAATTTACTTATTTTTTTATTTATATAATTTTGTATTAAATTATTATACTCATCTAACTTAAAATCTATTTCTTCTAAATTTTCTTTTTCTAACACTAAATTATTTGAATTATTATTATAATTACTTATTAACATACTATATTTTATTTCATTAACTTTTAATAATTTCTTTAAACTATTCACTAAATTTAATAAACTATTATTATCTAAATCATAGTTATAATTTTCTTTTATATCATCTAATTTACTTATTAATATATTTAAATGATCTTTGATTTTGGTCTTTTCATTATTATTTAAATTAATATATTCATTACACTCAGAGTTATATCTTAAATTTTCTATCTGATCATTTAATTTATTTAGCAACTTATGATATTTATACTTTAAAGTATCTGTCTCATCAAACTTCTCACTCTCTTTTATTATTCTATTTAACTCGTCTTCATCTAAATTTTTATTATAATTTTCTATATTCATACTTATTTTGTTATTACTATTCTTTTCTGACACAAACACCTCTAACATACAGTTGTTATTTACACGCATCTCGATTATAATCACATTTTCCCCTCGAGGCTTTTTACTTATATTACTCATACTTAACTTACCTATTAAAATATTATCTTTAACTAATGATCTCTCTCCTTGATAAATTTCTATCTCTAACTCATCTATGTTATCCCGATCATTTGTAAATACACTTTTACTTCTAACAGGAATTTTACTACCCTTCTTAATTATTTTTGTCATTAAACCATTATCTGATTCAACACCTATAGATAATGGTAAAACATCTACTAATGCAATATTTCTAGAAAATACATCATCATTATTTTTTAATATATATCCTTGTAAAGCAGCACCATATGAAACAACTAAATCAGGATCTATATTATTTACAATTTTATTATTATCAAATTTTAAGTTAATCAAAGAAATAATTTCTTTAAGTCTAGATGAACCTCCAACCATAACTACATAATCAATATTTTCTTTATTTAAATTACTAAAATTAATTACATCGTCAATTAATTTATCTATTTTATCTAACAATTTTTTAAATAAAAAAGTTATTTCATTCCTTTTTTTAGAATAAACAAATTCACCTAATACAATTTTTTCTATCTCATATTTTTTAAATTTCTCACATAATAATTTTAATTCTTTTTTATCTACATTATAATTTATTTCAGATAATACATCATCTAATAAAAGATTTGTAAAATCTTCTCCACCTAATTTATTATCTCCATTTGTACTAATTACTTCATATATACCATCATCTATATTCATTATTGATAAATCAAATGTACCTCCACCTAAGTCAAATACTAATATATTAATATCTTTATGAATATTTAAACCATATGCTAAAGCTGCAGATGTAGGTTCATTAATAAGTCTTATACAATCTAATTTTGATAATTTACATGATGTTAAAATAGACTCTCTCTGATTTTGACAAAAATGTGCAGGTATTGTAATAACTACTTCTTTAATTTCACTATTAGTTTGTCTTTCTGCTTTCTTTTTTATAAATTTTAATATTAAACTATTTAATTCTTCTAAACTATAACTCTTATTTTCAAATTTGTTATAAATATTAATTTTATTTAACGATATATTGTAATCAAAATTTAAATCATTTAAAAATAAATTAGAAACATTATTTTCTTGACCAATAAATCTTTTAATATTTTTTATACAATTTAAGTTATTATAATTAGTATTACAAATAATTTTTCCTTTTTCTGTAAATTCAATTACACTAGGAAATATATTACTTTCACTATTTTTTATATTTACATAAGTTTTACCATTCCAATAACTCGCTACAGAATTTGTAGTTCCTAAATCAATTCCTAAAATAATATTACTCATAATAATTTATAATATTATAAATTATTATAAATTACGAATTTTTATACTCATCTAAGAATTTATCGTTACTTTTAATATCTTCTATTTTAATTTCTAAATTCAATAAATTTATATCTGAATCTAAAAAAATCGAACTTATATCTTCATCAAAATAATCATTATTTAAATATTTTTTTATCAAATTTAACTTATTTTCAAACTTTTTAATTGTTTTATATATTTTTTCTAATTTTACTATAAAATTTTCTTTATTTACTTCTTTATAATATTCATCTAACATTTTTAAAGTCTTTCTTTTCAAAAATATTCTATAGTTATCTATCTTTTCTAAGATTTCTTCCTTTTTTAACATTTTATTATCTTTCTTTATATTAATGTTTAATAATTTACAATTATTTATAAATTTAATAAAATTACTATCATAATTATTTATGTAATCATTTTTCATTTATATCTATCATATTATTTTTTATTTAAATAAATTATCCTAATAATCCATCATTTAATAATGACTCTATCATACTATTATATTTATCCCTATCTTTTAATATATCTTTTTCTTTTTCCTTAAAATCCGATTCAAAATCATCACGTAATTCTTTAAAATCATTTATATAATTGCTATCTAAAGATAAATTATTTACCTTATTAAACTTTTCATTTTTTTTTACTTTTAACATTTTTATTTTTCTATCTTCTAATATTTTATTAAATTTTATTTTTACATCTTCTTTATTATCCTCAATTTTAATTTTAAAATCATCTGGATTATTTATTACTTTATTTTCATTAGTTATTACTTTATAAGGAATATTTTTTAATTCATATTTAGTTTTTGTTCTAGATTTGTCTTCCTTTTCAAATGTTTGTAGAACATCTGGATTATATTTATTATTAAACATAATATTACATTATATAAATTTTTTAAATATTAAACTTATATATGAAAAATAATAATATTAATTTTATTTTGGATTTAATTGATGATATTGATTTTGAGCAAGAAATCAATATTCCTTTAATTAATGAAATTAATTTTACTGATAAGAGGAATAACTATAAAATAAAAACTAGTAAAATAAAAAAAAAAAATTATGATACTATTATTTCTAATTATTATAACGATAATATTAATAATATATTAGACAAAAATTTAAATTTACATAATTTTATAAATATTGATTTTTATAATGAAAATTTAAATTCATCATTTATATCTTCTAGAGTAATCAGAAGTATTATTAATAACTTATTTTTTAAAACTGAATTTACTTTTCCTAATAGACAAATTACTTTTTTTTCAGAAACTAATTTAAATAATACTTTTATTCATAAAATAGATTCTATATTAAACTTTTTTGACTATTTAACTAAAAAAAAAAATTATTATCAAATAGAAATTTACTTATCTAATGAAAAAAAGAAAATTAATTTTAAATATAACTTTTTAGGTCCTGATAATATTAATTCAGGCTTAACTTTACCAGGTCATTATATAATTTTATTTAGAAAAGAAGAATTTATTAAAGTTCTTATACATGAAATTATTCATTATTTAGATCTAGATATGAGAAAAGATCAAAAAGAATTACTATTTCTTTATAAAGATATTAATTTAAAAGCAGATATTATTAATCCTAATGAAGCATATACAGAAATATTGGCTTTAATATTCTTAAACATTTGGGAAAAAAATTATAAAAAAAATACTGATAAAAATTTTATAAAATACAAATTAAATATTGAATTATATTGGTCCTTTATACAAATTACTAAAATTTTAAAGTTTTTTAAATATTCTTCTTATGACGATTTATTTACAAAAAAGTCATTATTTCATCAGAAAACTAACGTATTGTCATATTTTTTCTTAAAAACAATATTTTTACTTAATATAAATTTAATATTTAGTGACTTAACTTTAAATAATTTAAATTTCAATAAAAAAAGATTTGATATTATAAAAAATACTTCTGATTTAAGACAATTAAAAGAATATATTGACAAAATTTATCCAAAGTATGATATAGTAGATATTAATAAAACAACTTTAAGGATGACTTTTTATGGTTAAATTATTTTGACTATATTTTATTTTTAATAATTTATATATTAAATGGGTATCAAACGCCTAAACAAATACTTATTAGATATAAACGCTATTAATATTTATGATATTAATGATTATTTTACTAAATATGAAAACTCTATTATCGGAATTGATGTTATGTTATATGCTTATAAATATAAATTTTCTTGTGATAATATTTATTCAGCTTTTATAAATCAAATTATACATTTCTTACAAAATAAAATTATACCAATTTATATTATTGATGGTAAGGCACCTTTAGAAAAACAAGAAGCTATTAAACAACGAGCTAATAGAAAAAGTAAAATAAATGATAAAATAGAATTATTAAAATCACAAATAAATGATAATAATAAAGAATCAATTTTAAAAAAAATAGAAAAATTAAATAAATCTAACTTTAATTTAGATTATACTATTATTAATAATTTAATAGAATTATTCAATATATTTAATGTTCCATGTATCCGCGCTACTGGTGAAGCTGATATACTAATTTCTGATCTTTATAAAAAAAATATTATCATATCATGTCTCTCTGAAGATACAGATTTACTTACATTCGGATGCAGAAAAGTAATTAAAATTTATAAAAAAAAAATTTATGAATATAATTTAGATTTTATATTAAATAAAATGAATATTAATTATAACCAATTTGTAGATATATGTATATTGTTTGGTTGCGATTATCTTAAATCAAACCTTAAAATAAACGTATTTGATATTATCGAAGGTTACAAAAATAATACTATTTTTTCACTTTTGTCTAATAAATATATCGATAAATTTAATAATACTAAAAATATATTCACTCAAAATTATTTGCAAGATTATCAAATTCATATTAATATAGAATATATTAATATAAATGATTTAATCACTTTTATTCAAAATAATTGTAACGAAATAAATTTTAATAAATATAAATATCAAATATCTTACATAAACTCTTTAATTAAAAATAATAAATTTAATTATTAATGATTTTTTAATAACGTATTATTATTTTTTAAATATTTTTATTTACAAAATTTTTATTAAAAATTTAATTTAAACTTTTACTACTGATTGAACTTTTTTCCCTTTTTTTGATTTTACCTTATTTTTTGGCTCATCAGTTAAACTAATTTCTTCTAATTCTTCATTTCTTTTCTTTTTATCATCATCATACACAAACTTAATATGCTTTTGCATTTGTGTAAAAAATAACTCTTCACCCTCTTTCAAAGAATTCTTAAATAATTCTTTCAATCTAGCATCTGGAATAATAACTTTTTTATTCTCAGAACTACATAAATCATTCTCTTTACAATATGTCCAAATTCTTTTAGTTACTTCAATTCTTGGTAATTCTTCTTCCTCAAAATTCCATGGTGCACTCTTGAATACTAAAGGAATTAATGATGGAGCAATAATTCCACTAGGCTTTCTAGGTTTACCATCTTTATTCTTTTTTTTACCTTTTAAAGCAGCAATTTCCTTTAATTCTTTCTTTAATAAAACTTTCTCTTCTTTTCTTTCTTTTTCTAAATCTTTAATAAATTGTTTTAAATTTAATATTTGATCATCTACTAATTTTGATTTTAATAATCTTAATTCTTCATTTGTTTTAGTTTCATCTAAACTTACGTTCTCTTCACTCAAATTGATTTCTTTAGTTTTACTCATTATAAATTATATAATAAATATTTCTTTATATCATTTACATCTAAATAAATAGCTAAATTTATAATTTTTTTATAAATATTTAAAGATAGAGTAAAGTATATAATATATATGAGTTCAGATAATTGTTTGTTATCTAAAGAAGAAGTATTATTAGATTCATTGTATGAATTTTACAAAAATAAAAATTATTTAAATAAAATTCTACCAATTGTAACAGGTACAAGTGAGTTATCTTTAAGAGTATTAGATTATTTTGTTACTAATTATTCAAAAAATAATCCTATTAATCTTGGTAATAAAAATAATACAAAATATAATGTTTACCAAGATTATAAAAATAAATTAAAATCATATAATAAAAGATTTTTTGATCCATTTTGTAGAATTAATAAAAAAAATATTACAAATAAAATTGCTTTTAAATATGATGATGAAAAATATATTATCACAACTATAGGACAGTTAAATTTTTTCAGATGGGCGATTAGAAATAAAATTATTGATTATGTTCTAAATGATTTGGATAAAATTAACAATGAAATGAATAATTATAATGTTAAAAAAAAAGTATTTAAAACAAAATATAGTAATTCTTCTCCTAATGAAATTAATTTAACTACTGTAATTAATTTTGGTAATTCTAAAAAATCATCTGTAAATGTTAAAGCTAGTGATATAAACAATAAAAACTTTAATATTACAAAACTAGAATTCAATAAATAATTTATATTTATATATATATGGACTATGTATATATATTTATCTTATTATTAATAATTTTCATTTTAATTAATAAAATATCTGATGATAGATGTAAAAATAATGAATATTTTACACAAATTGAAGATAATAATTTTATTTGTACTGATGAAAAAGCATCTAATGCTTATTTAGGAGAAATTAAAAATAAAAAAATTGATAATAGCTATTGTATTTATAATTATGAAACTGTTTGTAATCGTCCTTATGCCGAAAATTATGTAGATATAAATGCAAATGATGAATTTGTTTGTGGGGATAAGAATTACAGTAATTTTGTTGATGTGTTTGAATATGATGATAAGAATAATAAAAAAAGATTAAAAATAAATGAAGTTAATGGTCAGCCATTATTATATTTAGATAGAGAAGTTATTCCAGATATAGATGGGGTTAATTTATTATATAAGAATGATAAAACTATTGTATATAAACAGTCAAAAAAGATCGATAATAGTAAGTGTAAAATGATTGATAATAAGTTATGTAGATTTTCAATGAATAATTCTAAAATAAATTCATTATATGGAATTTCAAAAGATGAAGAAGAATTTAAATCTTTAGTTAATAGTGAAGGTGATTTATTACCTAATAATTATATTACTAATAGCCCGTTATTTGATGATAAATTAAAAGAAATTAGAGAAAATAAAAAAAAATTATTTAATGAATTATTTTTTAACTCTGACAGTATAAAAGGATTAGGATTTAATTTATATGATAAAAATGGTTTTATTGATATGAATATGTTAACTAGTGCAAATGATGTTATAATAAATAAAGATTATAAGTTTAATCTAGATGGTAAATCTAGGAATATTAAAATTTTAGGTTCTTATATAGATAACTTTGGTAAAATAATAAATAGATATGGTTACAATTTAAATTTACCTAAAAATTACTTTCAATTAGTTAAATACGCGAATGATAACGATTTACATGTTGCTTTAGCCCTTAGTAAAAATTCAGATAAATATGCTTGTGGTATAGGAAAAACTAAGGCGATTGCTTGTGATGTTGCCTTAGCTAGATGTATGTTATTTATTGACATTCAAGATATTGAAACTTTATTTAAAGATCAGAAAACTAATTTACAAAATGAATTAAAAAGAAGAAAAAATTTGTATAAAAAAACTTCTGTTTTAGGATATATTATTGACTCTGAAATAAATGATGAAAATAATAATGATAAAATTTATACTAAAATTGGTATTAATTCATATATCGATAATTTAGATGAATTATCTTTAGCTATGATGTATTATAGATCATTATCACATAAAGAAATTTTTAATTTATATAATAATTTATATATTTCTGAAGAAGAAATAAAATCAGTAGAAAGAGTTGTACCATCTATATCTTCACTAAATACAGTTATAAAATATATATTAAATAAAAATAATTTAGATAAAGATAATTCTAGTGGAATTTTAATGATAGATGATCAAAGATATATTAATTTTAATAACGATGCTACAGAAATATTAGATAAATGTAAAATAACTGATCCTATATCAATATGTAATAATCAGAACAAATGTAATGATGCATCAGTAATTGGTATAAATAATGATGATAAATGTTTCACAATTCAAGATTTTAATATTACTTTACCTAATTGGGATAAATATGATTTATTAAAAGAAAAAAATAATAAAGATAAATGGATTAATGAGAAAAATGAAATAAATGAAAATAATAAAATTGATTTAGTTAATTCAATGTTAGAAAAATGTAATTTGGTTGCAACAAATTGTATTGTTCATAAAATTAATGACAAAACTTATTCTTATAATTCATTATTTTCTTAATTAATATATAATGACTCAAAGAACGAGTGAAAATATAATTAAATCATATCCAGAATTATCTATATTTGATGTTGAATATGAAGGTGAAGTCTTCGATTGTAGAAAATGTCTTTCTGTTGATAAATGTTGTGGTGCTCTTAACTCTGAATTTAATAATAATTTAGCTTGTATTAAATGCAGATGCCAATTTTTATATGATGTAATTGATAATTCAAGAGAAAATAAAGTTACATCATTGTTCTCTGATTGCACTAATTGTGATCAAGATAAATTTACTGCAGTTTATTGTGAAAATTATGGTATGCTAAATAATAATTTAAAAGCAAATATTACCGACTGTAGTAATAACTTTTTAAATTTAGGTGATAATTCTACAATTCAAGATGTTGAATTACGTTCTGAATGTAATGTTTCAGGTGAAGAATCAGTTAATGTTGTAACCTCTCCAGAATTTAAAAAAAAATTAAAACCAGAATTACCAATTGATCAAAATTATATTTATTTAGGTTTTACTATATTAGTATTTATAATCTTACTATTATTAATTTTTTAAAAAATAATATATATATATACTATATATGTTATATTCTTCTTTAAAAGGAAATTATTTAGAATCAAGTGTAGGAGCACCATTTACTAATTTAATTGAAAAATTTGCTGATACAAGTGTTAATGTTAATACAACAGTACAAAATACAAGTAATACTAGTTCTACTGATATTAGCAATGTTAATGAAACAACCAATGTTAGTAGTACTAATGCTAGTGTAACTTCTTCTACTGATGTTGATACTGAAACTAATATTGATTCTTCTCAAGAAATTACTAATACTAATATTACTGATAATACATCTATTATGGATATTACTTCTTCTACTGATACTTATAATACGGATTCTTCCAAAACAGAAAATGTTACTACTTCTAGTGTTCAAAGTAAAATGATCCAATCTTGTGGAGCTACTATTGAAGAAGCACAACAAGCAGTAAGTATTGTTACTGATGAATCTATTAATACTAATATTGATAACAGTAACTCATTTGTTAATACTGGAGATAATGTAACAATCTCTGATGTACAATTAGAATCACAACTTGACTTTGTTGGAGCTAGTGTTGATAAAAGTTGTATGCTTGATGCTCTCAATGAACTTGAAGGTAGTATGGAATCTAGTAATGAAAATTCAAAAGATTTTTCCGGTGGTGAAGGAGGTGATATATCTTCTGAAGCTGGAGGTAATACTACTTCTAATGAAAATAAATCAGATAAATCTGATCAACTAGATGCAACTCAAACAACTGATGCAGGACAACAATTAACTGCTGATGCAAGTAATGAACAAACTACTGAAAATACAACTGATCAATCTGCAAGTACAGAACAAAAAGGTGGAGAAAATACTACATCTCAAAAAGCAGGAGGTATTGAAGATGTATTTTTAATTGGTTTAGTTTTAATGGTTATTACTTATTCTTGTTTAAAGAATACTCCTAAAATTAATATTGATTTTAATAAAATTATGAAAGTATTAAATGATAATCATTTATACGTTGTTATTATTATACTAATTTTAGCTAATTTATTAATTAATTAATATTATTAATATATATGATTGAAAATTTCTTATATATTAATAATTTACTTACTTTTCTAATTTTTATTATAATTAGTATATTAATATACTATAATTTATTATATAAATCTTCTTATCAAAATATTTTGATACAAAATTTATAAATTTTTTACTATATTATTTAAATTTTTACTATAGTCTTTATTACAATTCGGACATTTGAAATTTAATAAAGTTTCTTTTAAATATTTATTTAAACATTTTTTATGAAATATATGATTACATTTCTTTAACTTTACTTTATGCTCCTTACCTTGAATTTCCTCTAAACAAATTGTACATGTATTTAAATCTTTATCTAAATTATCATTCTCCTTAAAAAAAACTTTATTTATTTTATCCATCTCCAATAACTTTACATTTAAACTATCATCCTCCAATAATATTTGCTTTATAGTATCCATTATTATAGATTTATTATCATCATTAGATTTATATACTAATTTCGTTATCTCGTCTAAAGAATAATTAGACATATATTATTTTTATAAAATAAAAAAATATATGGTTAAATATTCATTTCTATATTATTTTCTTCATTCTTTATCTCATCACTATCACTACTACTTAATACTAACTTACTCTCTAAAAAATCACTTACTATCTCCTCATCTGATGAATCAAAAATGTAATCAACATCTATATCAAATAAATAAGGCTTTAAATAAACTCCAAATTTATTCTTATTTATATAAATACCACTTACATCAAATATTACCTTCACTAAATAATTTTTCTTTAACTCCTTTAGATCTATAGACTCTCCATTACATTTAAATTTTACATTATCACTTTCTTTAAACTTAAATGTTATTTCATTGTTATTCACTAAACCTATATAATCATAATCTCCTTCATTAAACCATTCTCTATTATCCTTAGCTCTATCTAATATAAATTTATCTAAATTTACTAGACTCTCTCCAAAATTATACTCCTTTATATTATCATTATTGATTCTTAACTTTATCACATTTATCTTTTCTCCCCTTTCTACTGATAATACCCTTAACAAAGGCGTTCTTAACATTAACTTACTACTATTATAACGAATTCTTACATACTTTGCCATTTTCTTATATCTAATTTTTTCATTATCTAATTTACTTAAACTAAATACCGTTCTCTCCATATAAATTATTTAATAATCTTTATTTAAATAATTTATAATAACATTTTATATATAAAAAAAAATTATTTTCTCAAAATCTTAATTTAACTCTTTACTTTACCCCTAGTTTTTTTCTTTGGCTTAATTTCTTCTTCCTCTGACTCTGAAGAGTCTTCTGATTCTTCTGACTCAAAATGAGTATCTTTTTTGATAAACTCTTTTACATCTTCATCGCCCTCATCATCTGATTCAAAAAACAATTTTGATGTTTTATCCTCTAATTCTAATACAGGATTTACTTCTCTAGGATAAGTTTGAATTCTAAATAACTTTAACTGAATTTGCCAAAAATTTAAGGACTTGGAAATAAATAACTTGGAAAAATGTAAACAATATTTGAACTTTCTTGCATAACCAATATGCTTTTTCAAATCATCTAAAGTATAATCATCTGTGTTAATTCGCTTATTGTTCTTATCTTCATCTTTCTCATACAATTCAATATCTAATTTCAATCTATCTTCATCCTTATTAATCTTCTTTTGCTTAATTTTTGGTTTCATAAAATTATATCTAATCATTTTTTCATCATCAGAATCATCATCATCTTCTTCTACAATTTTTACTATTGGTTTATGTTCTAATTTTTTTAACATTTTATCTGGTAATTCACTTAATACTTCTTTCAAATTACTTACATCTTTAATATTCTCATCAATTTCAATTAATTTCTTTTCAAACTCTTTTAAAATTTTACTTCTACTTTCACGATCTTCATCTGTTTCATCATTTAAATGCTTAGTCTGATTAACATCAAAAAATTGCTGGAAATTATATCTATCATACTTTGAACTTTCATGAGGAATACCTCCTTGATCTAATGTTACCTTAGGACCTTGAATTAATACTTGTTTTCTTTCATCATTATAATTTACATATGCATAATATCCACCTTCACTTTTTTGTAAAGGAGAAAATTTTAAACATGCAGGATCGAAATCTTTGTAATTGATAAGCTTATATTGTGCCATTTTTTTTATAATATATATACAGTTTATCTATTTAAATAGTTTTAATTTCATCTCACTTCTTTCTATTCCAGATACTTTTCATAAAGACGTCCTTAACATTAGCTTATTTTTGTCATAACGAATTATTACATACTTCGCCATTTTCTTAGATTTTTTTTTCATTATATAATTTGCTTAAACTAAATACTGTTCTCAACAAATAAATTATTTAATAATCTTTATTGAAATAATTTATAATATTAATTTATATATAAAAAAAATCGTTTTTTTAAAACACTAATTTAACTCTTTACCTCTAGTTTTTTTCTTTTGTTTAATTTCTTCTTCATCAGAATCTTCAGATTCCGATGATTCAAAATTATTATCGTTTTTGATAAACTCTTTAACATCATCATATTCTTCTTCATCATCAGAATCTAAAAATAATTTAGATGTCTTATCCTCCAATTCTAATATAGGATTTACTTCTCTTGGATAAATCTTAATTCTATGCACCTTTAACACAATTTTCCAATAGTTTAAAGATTTATTAATATCTAATTTCGAAAAATGTAAACAATATGAGAATTGTTTAGCATAACCAATATACTTCTTCAAATCATCTAAAGTATAATCATCAGTATTAATTAAAATGTATTCTTTATCTTTACCTTCATCTCCCTTATACTCATTATTTTTCTGATACAATTTTACAGTTGGATGTGATTTATTATTTTTATCTTTCCCAATTTTAAATTTCATAGAATTATATTTAATTCTTTTATTCCCATCGTCTGAATCATCTTCATCTTCTTCTACAATTTTTACTATTGGCTTATGCTCTAATTTTTTAATAACTTTATCTGATAATAAATCTGTATTTTTAAAAACTTCTTTTAAATTAGATACTTTTTCAACATTCTCATCAATTTCAATTAATTTCTTTTCAAACTCTTTTAAAATTTTACTTCTACTTTCACGATCTTCATCTGTTTCATTATTTAAATGCTTAGTATGATTAACATCAAAAAATTGTTTAAAATAAAATCTTTCATCTTTATTTTTAAAAATGTCAGGAGGAATACCACCTTGATCTAATGTAATTTTAGGACTTTGAATTAATATTTGTTTTCTTTCATTATTATAATTTATATATGATTGGAAACTATTTTTTGATTCTTCATATTTTTCTGTTTCTTCATTATATTCTGATGCTTTTTTAATAGGAGAAAATGTTAAACATGATGGATCGAAATGTTCATAACTGATAAGTTTATATTGTGCCATTTTTGTATAATACATATAATTCAAACTATTTAAATAGTTTAAATTTCAATATTTTTAATGTACATAAAGGTATTGTGTTATATATATAATATGATGAATATTACTAAAATCCAGCATTTAATAAGATATAATCTATATTATAAGCATTATTATAATATAATTAATAATGTAAAAAAGTTAAATAATCATAATGATCCAATTTCATTAAATTATTTCTATAAAAAGTGTAAAATCAAGAAAATAGATAAATTGTATCCTATATTTAGGGATGATAAAATGTATATTTATGAATTAGTTTCATTGAAAGAATTAATTAGATTAAATTTACCTGAAATATATACAAATACTAATTTTACTGAAAGTGAAATTAATAGAATTAATTTTTTAACTAGAAACATTAAAACTAGAAATAAAAAACTTACTAAAGAGGAAGACTTATTTTTTCTAAAAACTGATATATTTCAAATTTTTAATGAACTTGATACTTATTTTACTTTTTCTTTATATGAATCAATTGATAAATCTAAATTAAAAAATGTTTTTATTGAATTGAAATTAATTTGGAATAAATATTTGCAAGATTATAATGTTAATGAGTTTGATTTAATCAAACATAAGCTAGATTGGAATAAAAATTCTGATATTGAGTATCATTTATTACATAATATTTATAAAATGCTTAATAATGATATTGATAATACATTTAAAAAACATATTTGCTACATTATTATTGGTTCTTTTTGTTATGTGGAACCTAATATTAAAAAATTATTTAATGATATTGAATTTATTTAAATATTAATTATTATATTATTAATATAATGGATGATAATACTAAAAATAAATTAGAATTATGGAATAGAAATAAATTATTTAACCCTTTTACTAAAAGAAAAATTAAATTAAATAGTAAAACTTACATTAAATTAAAAAATTTATATGAAGAATCATTTAATAAAGAATTAAATGATTATAAACATTTTCGTATTAATAAAATCGATCCTATTACACTTGAACCAACTGATCTTAATAATGCATTTTCCTTTAAGTACAAATGGAATCCTTACACTGGAGAAAAATTAAATGAAATCGATGAAAATGGACCATTACTTTTTGATTGTAATAGTCTTATTCACTACTTTTATATTAATAGACTTAATAATTTATGGATTCCTTCTCATAATGAAGGTGATTTTTTTATTGAAGGTCATTATGGTGATGCTGTTGGTAAGTTTCCTAATTTTAATATTGAAGGACGAGGAACACATAAACAATGGTATTTATTTAGATTACCTATAATTGATTGTTATGTACCAAAAAATAGTAGTTTGAAGTATATTACAATGGGTCCAGTTTTATCAGAAAAAGAATTAAAAAAAATATATAAATTATCAAATAAAAATTCTTATAAAAAAACTTATAAAAAAAAAAGACCTAATTTATTAAAACTAAAAAAACTTTATGATATAGCCGTTGATCCATTTAAACAATACGATGATTTAAATTTAAATAAAAATGAAATTGATTTAATTAAATTTGATTTAAATACAACCGCTATTAAAGAATTAATTAAAATTTAATTTATATATATATATATATATGGTTAAAAAACTAAAAATTATTTATAATAATAAAAATAAGAAATATAATACTAGAGGTGGTGCTCTTACAACAAAACTAGCTCTTGTAGCTTCAGTTGGATCAACTGGAGATGTTCCTTTTGTAATTAATCCATATGTTGATCCATCTTCGAATCAACAGCTATATAATAGATTTGATGATAGATATGGTAATGTTAAATCAACTTTCATAAAAAATGTTCTTGAAGATTCCTTAAAAAAAGATGGAGTAGAAAAAGAAGAATTAAAGTATATGGCTAAGAATAAATCTGATGCTGATATAACTAAAGAAAAGTTAAAAGAAGCAGGAGTTGATGAACAAACATTTATTCAGACTTTACTTGATAATGGTGTAACTAAAATAACATCAACAATGCTTGATAATGTAGATGAATGGAATGCTTGGGTCCTTGGACAAGGTGATATTGCAACAAATAATCTTAATACTGAAATATTTAAAAATAATGATTTTAATTTACAATATCTGGATAAAGAAAATAAAGGTCTAGATTTCTTAGAGCAAACAAAAGAACTAGCTAAAGATGATAAAAACATTAGGAAGGTTAGGAAAAGAATGAGAGATAATAAAATTATTATTTCGACTGATCTTACTGATAGTATGAAAGACGTAAATAAACAATTAGTATTATTTAATGAAAATATAGAATCTGGTGGTATTGCTCATACTGATTATGAACAAAAAAGCCTACCAATAGATGTTACTTATGGTAATTATACTAAAATTTTAAATTTAGAAAATGATCAACTTACTGATTCAGATTTAAAAATCATAGAACAATACAATAATTTAAAGGATAAAATTTTAGGAAATTATACTTATAATGAATTTATTGAATCTAATGCAAAAGAAAACATAACGGTTATCTTACCTGGAAATGAAGACTTACAAGATAAAATAAATAAAGATATCTATCATAGATATCTACAATTATTAATTAAGGATGATAATACAAAAGTAAAAAATATTTATGTACCAAATTTTGACATAAACAATAATAAAGATCCGGAAGAAAATGATATAGTAAATTCTTTTATAAGAAAAAGTTTACTAATCACATCCCCTGAAAATGATACTACTAAAGATATTAATGATAAAATCGTACGTTATGCATTTAATCTAAAGGAGGGATGGAAGCCTTTAGAGAATGAAAATAATATAGAAAAAGAATTTAGTGCTATAACAAGTTATGTGAATAAGAATTGGAATTTATTTGAAAAAAATTTCCCTACAAACCAAACAAAATTTTATATAACAAATGAAAGTAAAGTAATTGTTTTTACAAATAAAATCTTTCCACATTTAGTTGGAGATAAAAGAAATCAAAGTAAATCATTATTAAATCGTTATTATGCAACTCAAGAACTTAAAGAAAAAGATCAATCAAAACCAATCGGTGATTATTTTGAAAAATCTGAGCGTTCAAATTTAACAACTAATGAATATGATAAAATTAATAAATTTTATAATAATAGTGAAGTAAAAACTGAGTTTTTAGAAAAATTAGTACCAGTTAAATCATTTAATAATTCAAAAAAAATTGAAGAAAATTTAGAAAAAGTATATAATTTAGAAGACTTATCTAAAGTACAAACTTCATTAAAGAATTACTCTTATTTAGCTAATTTTATGAAAGTATATGGTTTAAACCCAACAATTGTGAATGGAGATTTTGTAGATTATCTCAATCAATATGAAAAATCTTCAAAAGCTGTGGTTGTATATAATAATAAATATTTTGATAAAATTAATGAATTTGATGATGAAACTAAAATAGGAAATGAAGATGATTATTTTGATTATATTAAAAATCTATTAAATAATACAAAATTAGACGCTGGTGTTATGAAAGTTATTACAAAGTCATTAGAGTTTATTGCAAAATTAAGAAAATTATATGGTAAAAAATTACCTAGAAATATTATTCTATCTTTACTTCCATTGCCTGCTGTAATTATTGCTATATTAGGTAAATATAAAGATAAAAAAAAAACCGAATCAACTACAGCATCAAATCCTGTATCAACTACAGCATCAACTTCTGCATCAACTTCTGCACCTGTTATTTCATATGATAATATAATTACAAATTCAGAAATAACAGAAGAAATTAAAGAATCAATTAAAAAAATGTTCAAATCCAATGAATTACAAGAAACTCCAACAATTAATGATTCTGATGATGAAATTGAAATAAATATTACATTAAAAGAAGATTATGACGCAAAAAATGATCTAACATACAAAAATACTATTTATGAAAAATTAGCTGAAATTGGTATTAGTAAAGATGTGATAGATAGTATTGAAATCAAAAGTGGATCAACAAAAATAATAATTAAAATTAATAAAAAGAAAATTCTTTTAAAAAAAATGTTAAAAAATGATAAAGTTCAATTATTTATAGAAACATTTGGTAGATTAGGTATGTATAATTATATTGATCATAATTTATATCAATTTTTATTAGAAAATAAGATAGTAACAAATTATAATAATTCAAATGTTCCTACATTTATTGGATCTAAAAATAAAGTAAATCAGAATATGAATTTAATTATTGAATTATTATTTGGATTAGCTAATTATAAAAACTTAAGTGCTGATTCAAATTCATTTTTATTTGTTAGAGTTTTTTAAATACAAATTTCTTGTACTAAAATTCCTAAATCATTAGATTTGAATTTAGTAATAAATTTATTTTCTTTAATTTTTAGCAAACAAATTAATTTTTTAAAATCTTTATTATCTACATATTTCCAATTAATAATAATATTATTTTCATTAAATATTTTTATTAATTTATCATGAATTAAATATCCTTCATCATTATACCTATATTTACTAAATAATGTCATAATATAATCTAAATCATATTTAATAGTAGGATCTATTTTTAAGAAACGACACAATTTAGTATTGTATAATGATTTCATTTTTAACTAATATTTATAAATTTAATAAATAGTAAATTTATAAATCAATTTTTTTATATAGTAATATCTTCTATGATTTTTCCCTTATCAATATTATATAATTTATATTTTATTGTAAAGTTCTTATAAATATAATCAATTAATTTATTTTCTTTATCTAAATTATTATATTTTATAAAACAAAGATTATTATAAGCTTTAAAAGTTTTTTTAAAGTTAACATCTTCTAATAGATCTTTAAACTTAAAATAAATAAATAATAAAGTATATTTCTTATTTTCATCTAAATCTAATAAATTTATTATTTCACTTTTATAATAAAACTTCTCAATAATATTCATATATTACATTTAAATTATTGGTTTAAATATATTAAAAGAACTTCTATTTAGAATATCTTTTATAATTAAACTTTCACTAAATACTTTGAAATCAGTTCTTTTCATGGGATCATTATCCTCAATGTATTCTGAATTCATTACAAAATTACTATCAATAATTAAACTAGATAATCCTGTACCACCTGATATAACTCGGCCTGTTGCAATTCTTGATGAAACGCTTCTCAAATGATCTACTTCACTAAATACAGCTGCTTTAATTAATTGTTCTACTGCCATTTCAAATGATGCTCTTGACAGAGGATCAATATCTAGTTTATTTACACCATGTCTATCAATTGATGTTATAAAACCTAAATTTGTCATTACATCTACAAGAATAACTAAGTGATGATAATTAACATTAATATCATTAAATACATTTGAAAATTCAGTAAGTAAAGCACTTCTTGCTGCTTCTATACCGAATTGTTTGTTAATTGTATTAATTTCATTACAGTATGTACGAATTAAATCAATACCTTTAATATATCTGATATCTTCAATATTAATACCATTTGTATAAATAACTATTTCACTATTCTCAATAACATCTTTATTCTCATTATCAAATGATAATAACATACTCCCTGTATCAAGTCTAGCATCAACAATTTCATCAATACCTTTTAATTTAAAATTATTCACCAACCAATCTGATATTAATAATAGTAACTCGTAATTAAAATTATTTATATCAAATCTAATATGTATTATAGGTTCATCTACATTATCTTTAGTTGATAAAATACAAGTATTAGTAATAGAAGATAATATTTTTTTCTCATTTCTTTTTAATGTTTTTCCTTCCATTTCATAACTTTTAAATAATTTCTTATAATTAGTTTTTATATCTAGTGTAGTAACATTTTTTTCATTTAATTTATTTCTATCTAATTTTATCCTTAATAACCATTTCATCATTTTAATATCTTTCAAATCAGATTTCGTATACACAAAAAATGGATTGCTTACATTATCTTTTTTTGTATAACCAATATTCTCAGTATCATCATCATAAATCATTTCATATGATAAAATTACATTATCTATAATTGTATTTTTTATATTTGATGCTATTATATTAGCTTGCTCTTTATTATTATACTCATCTTTCAAATAAATAATCATCTCAGGAGTTTTAATATTTTTTGTCCCTCTAGTCAATTCTTCTACTCGAGGAACTCCTTCCATAGCAGATGATCCTGAGCCTGTTGAATGAAATGTATTTAAATTCATTTGAGTAGAAGGTTCTCCAATATGTTGAGCTGCTAAACATCCAACCATTTCTCCAGGATGTACTTGAGATAATTTAAAATCTTTAATAATTTGTTCTATAATTTTATCAAATTTTAATTTACTAAGTTTATGTTCAAATATAATTTTTTTTGGAGATAAATTTTCATATAAATAATATTTAAATAATTGTTTACTTTCTTTTTCATCCTTTAATTTTAATGAATTTTTATCAGATAACATTTTTTTATTAAATGACATTAATCTTGTAATATCAGGTTGTAATATATAATCAATTTTATCAATAATATATTTCGGATTACATAATTCACCTTTGTCTTCTTTTCTTTCTGTATTTAATTCATCAAAAATTATTCTATTTAAATTTATCGGAAAATAAAATTCTGTAACTAAAGTTTTATAATTCATATTTATAACTCTTTGATTCTCTCTCATCATATCTCGTGACATTAACAAATAAATTAAATATTCTTCATTTAATTTTAATAAATCTTTTTCACTTATCTTAAATTTTTTTGCTAATAATTTAATATCATTCTTATTTAATCCATAGTTATCTACTAATTCTTTATTACCCATTTTTATCGTATTTAACTTTGATTTTTTCTGTTTTATCTGATCTAAATTGAAATCACTGTAAATGTATTGTAAAATCATTCCATTACCCGTTCTAACAGTATTATCATGTTTTAAACCAATATCTTCTAATAATTTCATTATCTTTCTCGCTAAATAACCTGTCTCCGCTGTCTTGATCGCCGTATCTATCAAACCCTCACGACCTGTCATGTGATGAAAGAAAAATTCATGAGCATCTAAACCTGATAAATAAGAATTACTTATAAAACCACGCGCTTTTAAAGTGTCGTCATTTTGATGAAAGTGTACCAAACTTCTATTATTCATTTCCTTCTCAATTCGCTTCTGTTTGAAAATATCTTGTCCTAAAGCACCCATAATTTGCATTAAATTGATATCACCACCTTTGGCACCTGATCCAACTGACATAACATGAAAATTATTCGTATCAGGTAAATTATTAATTACTTTTTTCTGAATATCTCCCTTAAACGCAATTAAATTGTTCTTGATCTCAAATTCAAATAAATCTCCATCTAATAAATCAGGATTATTTTCTATCTCTGTAATTTTATGAGATATTTCTAATACTTTTTTCTCTAAATCTAAACTAATCTCATCTGTTACTTTTTTATCTATAATACAATCACCAAATCCTACTGTAAATCCATCATATAACATCCAGTTAACACAAATCTTCTGAATATTAGTTATGTAATCTGCAGTTACTTTATGACCATACTTATCCCAACAATTTATAATAATTTTCTTATTCTCTTTTTTCTTGACTACCCCTTCAACTATATTACCATTTTTTACTACTACATTCGAATTTAAATTTACCTCTTCCGGAATAATCATATTATACAAATCTTTACCTCTATAAACTTTATTCTTCTCAATATTTATTTTACTATAATCTAAATTTACAGCACGTACTACTATATTCATCATATCATGCCAATCTACATTTACACCATCCCTAGTCATATTATATGAACCAATTACTGAATCCTGAACAGGTGCAATAATAGGTTGACTATCCTTTGGCGATATAATTAACTTATTCACATCAGCTATTAACGCTAATTCAGTTTGAGTTTGAATACTCTGCGGAGCAAATAAATTCATCTCATCACCATCAAAATCAGCATTGTAAGGTGGTGTTGTATTAACATTCAATCTAAATGTGTTAAACCTATCATCATCTATAATCTTAGCCCGATGACACATCATACTTAATTTATGTAACGAAGGTTGTCGGTTAAATAACACTGGATCACCATTTGTTAAATGTCTCTCCACAATATCACCATACTTTAACTTGATTCCTTTCTTCCTATATCTTAAATCAAACTCCCTTATTTCTGATGAATTTAATGAACTACCCTGTTTTACCATATTAGCACCAGGATATATATTTCTGCCATTATTCACTAATTTTGTTAAATAATTAATATTATGTGATGTAACAACCTCAGGAAAAGTTATATTCATTGCAATTTTTTTAGGAATACCTAATTCATTTAATTTCAAACTAGGATCTGATGTAATTACAGATCTTGCAGAAAAATTAACTCTCTTCCCTTGAATATTTTGTCTAATTCTACCTTTCTTACCTTTAATTCTTTCTGATATACTTTTAAATTTTTTCCCTCCTACTCGTAATTCAGTTTGAGGAAATGCATTTTTTTTATCATTGTCAAAATAATTTATAATTGCACATTGTAAGTAATTTGATAAATCTTTTCCAAACTTAGACTCCTCACCACTTAATAACTCCTTCTCCTTTTGCTGTCTATATTTTTCATTAAACTTTACTATATTTGATAATTGATGAGTTAAATCATCTTCAAAAATTTGTGTATTTAAATAGTATGCTCTTAAAGAAGGTCTAATTGCTAATGGTGGGAAAGGAAAGTTTTTAATTAATAAATCTTCAGGTCTGAATAATTTAACATTAAATCCTAATATTTCAAAATCTTCATCAGTAATATTTCTTAATATATTATATACATCAGATGCATTTAATTCTTCTCTTAAAATTTTACCTTGATTAACTGTTCCATCTTCATTAACATCACTTGATAATGCAGTTTCTGCTACTAATAGTAAACATCCTTTATTTTTTCTTTCTTCCTTAATTTTTGGTACTGGACCATTAATATCACTGTAAGTAATAGTTGAAGATACTTTTTTTATTTCATTAAATCTTTTTTTCCCTTTATATAAACTAACAATACTATCTCTTTCTTTTTCATTTGTATGAATTAATAATCTTGAACTTCTTAAACAAATACATGATAAAATTTGTTTAGTTATATTAAAAAAAGCATAATTAAATACTGGTGAAACTAATTTCATATGACCAAAATGTCCTTGACAATTAATATCACTTAAACCACAATATGCACATTCTAAATTTCTATCTGTTATACCTAATCTTGTATCAACTAATCCTCCTCTTTTAGGTTCTGAATTTTCATATGATTCAGGTAATGTAATTCCATTTTCATCCTTTTTTACACTAGAATAATCAAAAATGTCATCATTAGTAAATATTGAAAATTGAATCTTACTTATATGTTGAACATCCTCATCGTAAGTATATGTTGACATATTATTATATATATATTTATATTATTATTATTTAAGTATCTTAGATAATTATTTATCAATATTTTTAATATAAATTATCAACACAACTAGAAAAACTTATTTTAATTATTTTTGTATTATTTCTAAAATATTCAATTATTATACAAGAATCATTGTTTCTATCAATATTATAAAAATATTTTAATAAAAAATCAATACTTATAGTATCATTAATAATATATATCTTATTTTTTATTTTTGATAAATCAATTTTATAATACTTATCTTTATATGTTAATTTTTTTATGATCTTACTTTTTACTACATTAATATTATTATCACCCATTTTAAAAATTTTATAATCATTCACAATATAAATATTGTCATTAAAAATATACTTCTTTATTTTATCACTTATAAATAATAAATTTAAAAAGAATATTATTAATGTTATTTCCTCAAAATTATTATTCTTAAAATAATAATATCTATTCCATTTTGTTAATTTAATTATATATGATAAAAATCTAATCATTATTACTTAAATATATATTTATTTATTTAAGTAAAATGAATACATATATCGATTCCGAAAATTATGATCTTTCTGAAACATCTACTTCTTCTACTGAAGATAATTTAAATCAATTTAATTCTAACTGGAATATATGGTACCACCATCATAAAAATAATTGGAAAATTGATAGCTATAAAAAAATATTTAATATTAAAAATATATACAATTTTTGGGAATTTAATAATAATATTGATCTATTAGGTGGTATTAACTCTCAACACTTCTTTATGATGCGTGATGATATATCTCCTATTTGGGAAGATGAAAAGAATAGTTGCGGAGGATGCTGGTCTATTAAAATACCTGTTGAAAAATCTTATGAATTATGGATTAAATTATCTATGTACATTGTTGGAGAAACATTAACTAATGATGAACTATTAGTTAATGGTCTTTCAATTTGTGCTAAAAATACATCTACTAGCGTTCTTAAAATTTGGATTAATGATAATAATAAAAATTCTATACAAAATTTACCTACTGATATATTAAATGAATACGGTTTTAACATAATTTATAAATCCCATATTCCAGAATACTAATCCTCATCATCATATTCTAAATTACTTGGATCAGTTTTACTTGATAAACATAATACTATTGTACCTAATGATGCTACATAATATCTTATCACTAATGGATAATCATTTTTCATAAAAATATCAACATTAGCACATAAATTAGTACACTTACAGAATGTACTCAAATATCTTAAATCATAATTACCCTGTGATATTAGATTATCATTCTCTATTACTATTGTTACTCCATTATCTGATTCTCCAATCTCAATTTCATCTCCTACCGCTTCACCTGTAACATTTAAAACTAACTTCTTTCCAATACTCTTTATTTCTACATCATCTCCTAATGAGTTTAAATCACGGACTATTTTATTTAAAAATGGTGATGGCATATTCACTACTGTATTAAACTTCGTTGGTGGAATTTCAATTTCATATTCATCTATATCAAATAAATTAATCTTTTTTGTTGATATAAAATTATTTTGCTTATTCTCAAATTTAATTCCTAATTTATTCTCATCATCATCATCCACAAAAATAGTTATAGTATCATTATTATTCATCGTTTTCATTACTTTAAATAATAATTGAGTATTTATACCCGCTACAAACTTATCCCTACTACAATAAAAATAATCGAAATTTGACGCATCTAACTTTAAATGTAATAAAACATTATTTGACATCGCCATTGTTATAGCATTTATACCACCTGTTTTAACGTCTTCACCATTTTCATCTTGTTTTACTTCTGATTTAGTAAAAATTAAATTTATATCAGGAACTAAATCTTTTAGTGCTTCACTCAAAATTTTAATAACATTTGCTTGAACTGTTTTAACTTCTAATATTTTTCCCATTATAAGTAAATAAAATAATTACTCTTTAAATTATTATAATTAAAAAAAATAATATTAAGTATATATATATGTCAAACTTTGAATTAGTTAATCCATTAATAGGTGGAAATATAAATACTAAATTTGTTTCAGAAAAAAGTTTAGAAGCTGCAAGTCAAGCCTATAATACTATTTCTCAATACTTTAAAAAAGACTTACCTTCATTTAATTTTACATTAAAAGATGATACAAATAAATTCTATCATTTTAATGTTACAGAAAATTTGAAAGGAAATGAAGTTTCTTTCAAAATAAAAGAATTTAAAATTAAAACTAAAGGTAATAAAGATTTTACTGGTTTTAAAAAAAAATTGAATGATTTTAATAAATTATTATCTCAATCAGGAGGTAAAAGAAGAAAAATTGATGATTCTTCTTCTTCTGATTCTGATGATATTAAATATGATGATTTTGATGATGAATATTATTATGATGATTATTTTTTTCCAAGAAAAATAAGTAGAAATTACTATTATAGTAGTCCGATTTCTCATTACTGGTATTGGCCATCTATATATAACAATATTCTTGTTGATAAACACTTTAAAACACCAATTTATTTACCAACATTTGTTGATTTATTATCTCCTTATACAATTGTTTTACCTTAAATAGTTTGTAAAATAAATCCATTTTCAGTTTCTATTAAATCTACTATTTTACCATATATTTTTTTATTATTATTAATATATTTTATCCTATTTATTAATAATTTATTTGTTAATTTATTTTTTGATATTATCTTTAATTTATCAAAATACTGACTATCTTTAATTATTATTATATAGTTATAATAATTTACACCATCAAATTTACTAGATATTGTATCATTTAAATTACCTCCATTTAAAACATACATATTCTCAAAATCTTTATTTTTTTTTAAAAAATAATTTATATCTGGCTTTAAATTAACTACCCATACATTATCTCCTTTTATTTCTCTATAATTAAACATTACTGTCCCCATAGGAGGTCCGCCATGAAATTCATACTTAATACTGTCAATTTTAAACTTATCATCCTTACTTAAAATAAATTCTTTAACTTTATTTTCAGTAATATCGCTATCCATTATGTAAGTGTCATACTTCCATACTTTATTCACTAAAACTATAATCTTTTCTATATACTTTACATCCATACTATTAATTAGATTCTTTTTTCCTTGGCCTATTTCTAGTTCTCTTTAAATTAATTCTTTCTGTTGTTGGCCTGTTATCTAATATGTATTTTGTTATCTCCATCGCCTTTACACTATCATGCGTTATGTCTAATAACGCATTCTGAATAAATTCTTGCTTTAATGGTGGTTTTGTTTGAGACTTGTTTCTCCTTAACTTACCATCTGATATATTTATTACACTCTCATTTATACTATCCATATATTCTAATATAAATGTCTCATACTCTTTCTTCTCACTCTTCAACTCTTTTGCTTCATCATTCTTTTTTTTAATTTCATCATCTAATTTAACCCAAGATTTTACTACCTCTACAAACTCCTCTGTGATATCTTTCATTTCACTGTCGCTCATATATATATAAATATATAAAAGTTTATCTAATATATATTTATTCCATCATACTTTTTAAATTAAAATCTGGCTCAATTGTAGATTGCTGCCATGGGGATACTGTGAATTTAGGATTTGGTGGAGCAGCCCTTAGATCATATGAAGCATTCTTTAATGATTGACCTACTGTATTTACTCCTACAATATATCGATCAGTTACTACTAAATTATTATCGTCTACATTAACTTGTGCACTTGAGAAATCAGTTTCAAACCAATCCTTGTTCACATCTTTTGGTAATAAATCACCTGCATTAAATTTTAACTTTTTCTCTTCATTCTCCTCCATTAACTTAGCCATATTTTTTGCTGTTACACTAGTACTACTTTCATTTACAGCTGCTGTGGTAGATTTAGTATCATCTGATGGTTCAACTTCAGCTAATACTTCACTTAATAAATTTTCACTATCAACTTCAGAATCTATTTCAGAATTGTCTACTGGATTAATTTCAGTATCTTCTTGTGTCATACCTTCAACTGGCTTATCATTCTGATTTAGCATACAAATTAAAGCTATAGCTAATAGTAGAACTACAATACATTTTGAATTATTGTTAAATAACATCTTATAGTAATATATAAGATATTAATTTTTAATTTTAAATTTTAATTAAAATTAAAAAACTATATATTATTCTCTTATATTAATTATATTTATATAATATCCTGCATTATTTTTATATATCCAAATTCCTGATATTTCTAACTCTAAATTATATGTATTTCCTTTATCTAAATCAAATATTGACAATTCGTTGCCATCTTTTATAAATTTTGTTATAATCTTATTTCTATTCTTTACTATATGTCCTTTACATAATATATCATAATTTTCTCTCTTACTTAACACAGACTTGACATCAAAAGTATTCTCTAATAAATTATTTACCTCTCTCTCTAACTTCATTATCATTTCTTTAAATTCTTTATTCTTACCAATCTCAAAATTAAGTACATACTTATCATTATATTCCTCTAAACCAAATGGTATAAAACAATCTTTGAGATTAATTCTTATTTTTTTATAATCATTATTATCCTTCATCATTAATTGATTAAAACTACTAGTTTTACTCTTTAACACTATCTCCTCTATCATAATATTCTTTATACATTTTTTTTATATATTTATCTCATAAAATTTTACTAAATCATCTACCGATCTATCACCCCTTAAACCATCACCTCTTTCATACTCTACATCATTTACACCATCCCTTAACAAAATTGTAGGCACACCCTCTAATGACTCTTTCTTACCATTCTCTAATATATAACTCTTACTCTTATCTAAATTATCACAATTTATTTCCTCTACTTTTAACTTAGGATACTTTTCCATTAAAATTTCCTTCGCTTTATTCCAATTAGGCTTAATCTTTTGACATACACCACACCAATTTGCCCAATATAATACTAATTTCTTATTAACTACTTTATTTTTTATCTTTTTCTTCAAAACTTTCTTTTCTTGAAAATTCTCTTTATTATCATCTACTATAAATATATAAACTGCAATTATCAAAATTAAAAATAATAACAAAAATTTCAATCTCATATACATATTTTATATATTTATTTCTCCAATATATACTAAATTCCTAATTTTATTTAAATTTAATATTATAATATTACTATATTCTTTATTAAATTTGTCTTTTACATATTTTACTAATTTATAATTTATGTCTTCTAATAAATTATTAATTTGTTTTATTTCATACTTAATTAAATTTAATTCTATTAATTTATTTACTAAATAATTATCAAATTTGTCATTGTTTGTTTCATTTAAAATTATATTTAATATTACTTTATTTATCAAGCTCTTTTCAAAATAATACCACATTTCATTTAATTTATTTATTTTTATTAATTTAATATAACTATTCATACTCATATCTTTATTTATTCTTAAATTATAATAACTATTTATTCTTTCTATTATCAATACATTTATTTTATTGTCTTTTACAAATTTTACTTTATTTAAATACTCGTTTATACTAATATCTAAATTTACAATTTTATTTAAATTAAACATATAATTATACAAATATTTTGACATATCTTTCGTTAATTTAATATTTCTACTTTTAATATTATCTCTCTTTATATTATCAATTAATTCTACAAAAATTAATAAATCATTCATATTATTATAACTTTCCTTATTTATCATTAAAACATATAAAATTATTAGTAATACTATTATTTTTAATACCATATATGCTTTTTCTAGAAAATAATTTTGTAATTTATATTAATGTTTAATAAATTAACTTCAGACTTAATCAGCAAAATTATAATTGAATTAAAAAAAAAAGAAAATGAAAAAATTATTCAAGAAAATTTATTACATCCACTCTCTAATGAAATTAATGCAAGAATACATCCATATATGCTCATCATTTTTTTTATGTATATTTTAATGTTATTACTTATTATACTCATGTTATTTATATTAATTAAAAAACAAGAATAAATAATTTATATTTTATATTATATAAATGCAATTATTATCTATACTTTTGTTACAATTTATATACATCTATTTATCAATAATTATTGGTGTCCCTGGTACAGATAAAATTAATGTTTTAAAAAATAAAATAATCTTGTTTACTGGTATTTTTTTATTTGAACTAATCATTAATTCATTTAATAAAAAAAATAATAATAACACTTTTTATGATTCAATATTTTTTGCAATATTATCTATTGTTGGATACTCCTTTTATATAGATCTATCTATTATGGATAATACAAAACAAATATTTGAAAAAATTAACTCAGATTTTAATCTTAATGCAATCACTATTAGCTTGATTATATCAGTACTAATACTAATTTTTAAAATACTAAAATTATTAACCTCCAATAATAAAAAACAATGTAATAATAATTTTACATATTAAATTTCTATTATATATATATGAAATTAAATAAAATATTAAAATATTTAGTTTACTCTATAATAGTTGTACTTCTTCTAGAATACATACCTCAAAAACAATTACCTGAATCTGATATTATATTTATCATATCTACTTTGTTATTATCATCAATCATTTTAGATATTATATCCGATAAAAATTACTTTGAATATTTTACTCAAAATTTAAAAAAAAAATCAAAAAATAAAAAATCTAAAGAACAAGAATCTGAAGAAGAAGAATCTGAAGAAGAAGAATCTGAAGAAGAAGAATCTGAAGAAGAAGAATCTGAAGAAGAAGAATCTGAAGAAGAAGAATCTGAAGAAGAAGAATCTGAAGAAGAAGAGTCAAAAATAATTAAAGATTTAAAAGATAAATTATCGATAAATGAAATCGATTTATTAAAAAAGAATTGTATAGACGAAAAAAAATGTTTAAATATTATTCAACAATTACTTAATAATAATAAAATTAATCAAAGTGAAATGACTTTATTAAAAATTAATTATGGTATAGGAAATCTTAAAAATTTACAAAGTTTTTATCAACAAAAAAGATTAGATGATAATATATTAATAGAAATTTCTAATATGATTGATACCAAATCATTATTATTAGTTGATGAAATACTTGATTACTATATTAGTAAAAATTTACTTTCTAGCTCAGACAAATCTAGTATTATGAAAAATTTAGATTTAAATGAAGAACATAATTTAGGTAGATCTTATTTAATTAATTTATACACAAAAATTAATAATAATGATATATCAAAAATTGATATAGAATGTTCATCAGATTCAATAGATAGATGTTCGATTTTATTAAATAAATTAAAAAATAAAAACTCGATTACTGAAGAAATGTATACTGAAATATTAAAATTATACAATAAACCTGGATTTATAGATGTTTCATTTGAAAATAATAAATATGCTAAATTAGATAAAACTAAATCTATTCAAGAAAATAAAACTAGTAAACAAATTAATAAACAAGAAAATGATAAAATTAATATTAAAGTTAATAAATCAAATAAATTTAATAAAGAAAGTGATATGAATTATAATATATATGAAAATATTGAACCTATTGGAAAATATACTGATGATTTTAATAACAAGTTTATTAATGGTAATGATTATCTAAATACTGATAAATGGAAAGTTCCAGTTTATGAACCTCCATTATGTAAATTAGAAGATGAATGTGATGAATGTAATGAAGATAATGATTATCCGCTTAATGTATCTCAATGGAACAATTCAAGAAAAATATTACATAGAGATAATATTAATATTGATTACATTAACGATAATTTAAATTCTTAATTTTTTTAATAATATCATTAGAATATTTACATTTTTTAAATTTGTTATTTGTAAAAATTTTTGATAATAGAATTAATTCTTCAAATTTTAAATTACTATTTCTATTATTTAATATAAATTCTGCCCTTTTAAAATAAATATCATAAGACTCATTATCATATTTGTTTAATATAATACTATAATTATCTTTTGTAAATTCCATCTTATAAAATATATATAATACTTTAAATATATTATATTTCAATTTTATAAAAAAATATCTATAGTATATATATATGTTAGATTCAATTTTAGCTGATAGAGATTTAATTGTCGATATGGTAAAAGTAAGTACAATGTTAATCGTTTCTAGATTACTTGTTGGAGGTAATTTAAGTGATGAAACCTGGATAAAAGGTTCCGCTTATACATTAATAGGTTTTGCTTCTTATCACGTTCTTACCAAAAAAGTTGTTCAAAATACTATGGAAGACCCTGTTAAAAAAAGAGTTCTTAATACTTGGTTAAAAGTAGGTACTATGTTAACAGTATCTAGATTATTATCTGGAGAAGAACTTAATGAAAAATGGATGATGGAATCTGTTTATACAATTTTAGGTTTCAATACATTTGATGCTATTGTATCTGATCTATTGCCTTTAGATGGTATCAAAAATGATTCTATTAAAAGTATTGTTATTGATACTGCTAATGTAGTAACAATGTCCACAGTTTCTGCATTACTTGCAGGAAAAAAATTAGATGAACCATGGGCTTTAAGTACATTAAATACATGTGTTGGATTTGCTGTTTACAATTTAGTAACAAATAAATTAATTAATTAAATAATTTTAAATTTCTTTATAAGTAATTTCGAATTATTGAGTTTAAATTTTTTTAGAAATATAATTAATAATAATATATGATTGATTACAAACTAATATTAATCTTGATTTTAAGTATAGTTTTATTGTATATTTATAATAGAACTGAAACTTTAAAAAATGATTTTAATAAATTAAATAAAAATTTTACTGAAAAAATAACTAATTTAGAAGATAGAATTACAGTTAATGATAATAACTTTTGTAAAATGCCTACTTATGATAAAATATTTACATCAGATGATACTAAAGTTCAGTCAAACGAAAATAATGAATCAAAAGAAATTAATAATTTTGATATAAATACTTTAGATTTTACTGCTACTGAAAATGTATCTGAAAGTGAAGATATAAATTTTTCATCTACCGAAAATATTGTTGTTTATTCTAATGATGAAAATAGAAAAGACAATATTATTAATGTTCAAAATATTTTTGATAAATTACCAAACGAAACTATTATATTAGATAATACAATCCCTAATATCGTTGAAGTTATTCATTCTAATAATCTTAAAAATATTAATTCTGAATTAGATTATGAAGTATCTGAACAAAATTTAGATATTATTAACTCGTCTAACTCATTAAACGATGAAATTAATAAAGATTTAAAACAAAAAATTGTTGATGATATTAATCCTTTAGATTTAAAATCAAAATTAATTGAAATACAAAATTATGCAAAATCTTTTAATATTGATATTAATAAAAATGTTAACGATAAAATTAAACCTAAAACAAAAAAAGAATTACTTGATGAAATTAATAAATTAAATTTAATTAATCTTAAATAAAAATATATTAATATATATATGGAAAACAATAATAAATTTGGAAAATGTTGTAAATGTCCAGCATTAATGGACGATAGTAGATTATTTACTAATTATTTACCTAACTCAAAATTAAACACATATATTTCTAAAATTAATAATCTTACTGATAACGATCAATATAGAATTTTTTTACAAAAAAATGCATCTAAAATTATGGAAAATGAAAAAAAATTTATTGAAGATAATAAGAAATGTAATTTCTCCATCATTGATCCTACTGAAAAGCTATAAATTATAAAAAAAATTATAATTTATATCCTTACTATACTTATACTATCACTTCCAGTTATTATAAACTTAAATGTACCACTTATATTACCACTAATTACATTATCACCTACTAAAGTTACACCACTACCACCTGATAATGTTATTGTATTTACACTACTATTTACTATTATTAAATTAAATCCATCATTTACTTCCGCATTATGATACTTAATACTTAATATATCTGATATTATTTCACTCGCTGTCCTCGTTGTTAATGTATAGTCACCATCCGATGATACATTTAAAATATCACCTAATATTTCATCACTTGTTAATACCCTACTACTAGTTAATACTACATCTGTTGGAATATTACTCCTGGAAATAAAATAATCTAATCTTCCCTGAACATGTAACGCACTTGATGGATTTCCTGTTCCAACACCTACATTCATAAATGTATATGCATTATCATTATTCGCACCTATAGCCCATCCTTTATTTGAATTACCTGTTGTTACACCCAACTTTACAGCACCAATAATTATTAAATCAAAACCATTTACTATCGATGATGTTGATGGCGTTATTATACTACCATCTTCTCCTTTAAACGAAAATCCAAAATTATAATTAGATGAATTGATTGTTGTACCTAAATCTAATAAATTATTCCAAAATATACTTGGTAATACAGTATTCTCTACACTACTATTACTCGTTAAACTATCTTTCAAATTTAATCTAGGGATTATTGATACACTTGGACACGATGTAAACTTTTTACCATAATTTACATGAAATATACCCGATGTATAATAAATCGCAAAATTATCAGGTAAATTATTTGATGTAGGCGCTAATAACAAATCTACATCCTTCACTATATTATTCCCTCCCACTATTATATTCGCATCACTAAATTCCGAACTAAATGTTACCACACACCTTATTATTGATAAATTTGACTCATCCGAACTTATTGGCCTAAATATTGACATAACTATATATTAATACATTTTAAATAACCCTTTATATCTCAAAACTCCAATCCCCTAAACCATCCGTTATTATCCAATTATTCCCATCGCCTAATAACGTTATCCTATTACCTACCTTCGAACTACTTCCTAAATTAATTTTTTTATCTACCGTACCACCCCCATCATTCGAACTTAATACTACCAAACCACTATTATCTATCACACTACCTAATATCTTTTCACCACTACTAGGTGATATACTAAATCCTGTACCTGCAATACCTATCCAAATAAAACTATATATTACACCTACACTTGATGAAGGTAATGTTAAAATAACATCATCTGATTGCAAAATTGTTGCACCTGAATCACTTACATTTAATGTTGTATCAACCGATTGCGTTGATAAAGTTTTTTTTTTATAATTTATTTCACCCACTGTACTTATATTACTAGACCCACTCCACGTTGATAATGCCGTATTCTCTACATTATTTAACGATAAATCACTCTTCAAATCACTAACACCAACAATCCCATTTGAAGTAAATTTGACATGATCACCATCACTTACACTACCATCTATTACAACACTGTTTCCATCCGCTATACCAAATGTTAAACTACTCTGAACCGTACTCCAAGATAATGTACCTGACCCATTTGTACTTAGTACTTGATTAATTGATCCATCTGTTGTAGGAATTGTTAAAGAAACACTATTATTTAATTTACTAGCATAAATAACTCCATTTGCATCTACACTAAAACCAGTCATTGTTATTGTACCCATCGTTA
>Ga0163109_10000353_pt1 | contig 37202 bp, 18 predicted proteins | sample CRUFie1St13metaG_FD_108704 | JGI IMG/M metagenome (GOLD analysis project Ga0163109, IMG submission 108704) | Marine microbial communities from the Costa Rica Dome - CRUD Field 142mm St13 metaG | ecosystem: Environmental > Aquatic > Marine > Oceanic > Photic zone | place: Costa Rica: the Eastern...
AAAGTTTCTAACAAAAGCAGCTTCGTCTACTATTAAAAGAGAAAGTGCTTCTGAACGTCCTGCATCTTCAGATGTAGGTACAGCTTTAATTTGTGAACCATTTGAAAATTCAACTTGTTGTTTGTTGTTTGCAGTTATTGCTGGAACTAAAAGCCATTTTGGCATAGATTTAATATAAGTTTTAACTTTACGAATAAAGTTTTGTGCTACTGCTAGTTTAGTAGCAATGATAAGAATATTTTTTTCTTTATAGAATATTGCTTGCCAAACAGCATAAGCAGCAACAAGTGTTGATAATCCTAGTTGTCTTGATTTTAAAATAATATTGAATCTATTGTCATTAAAATCTTTAACACAGTCATCTTGAAAAGGATAAGTCTTAAAAGGAATCAGGCCTCTCATAGGATGCTGAATTTTTAAGTATTTATTCATAAAATATACAGGATCTTTTCCACATTTTATGATTTCATTTATTTGTCCATTTCTAGAAAGACGACTAGTCATTGTTAGGAAACCTCATATCCAACTGAAAAAGTGTACTTTAATGTTCTTATTGGACTATATGGACTTACTGTTAATGTTTCAATATTATCATAATCCATTACTTTTTTTGTTTTTAAAGGACGTCCTGATTCTTCTTTGAAAACTTGTTTAATAGATCTCATTCTTGACTCGATCATTTGTTTAGACTCAGATTTAATTAAATCCATCTGTCCTTCAAGCTGAAGATCTTTGGCAACTCTTAAAATAGTTCTGTATTCAAGTACAAGATGATTGTCTTGAATTTTAGCAACAGTTCTTCTATCACTTGATTCTGCATAGTTGTTATATACATTATCAATACAATTTCCTAGTTTTGTAATTAATTCGTAATCCATATTTTTTAAACCTTTTGTATAGAAATAATTATTAATTATCTTTACTTTTTAATTTAAACAGCTAACCTTTGTTCCATTTTTCTGCATTTATATAGTAAAACAGTGTAAAACATTCTTCACATACACCTTTTCTTTTCATTATGTCGACGTCTTCAATTGTAGAAACAGCTTTGTTACACGAACTACAATAAATAGGACAAAAATCAAAATCTTTAGGTCTGATAAATCTAGCAATACCTTCAGTTTTTTCTTCTGTTTTACTATCAATACTTTCCCAACCATTATTCAAGTCGAACATACGAGTCTTTACCTCTTATACTAATTTCTATATTTTTATCTACAATATCTTTTATCGCATCAATATGTGATATGATTATTATAGACTTAAAATATTTTTTTAAACTATTTAATAGTCTTCCACAAGCTTCAACATTTGAAGCATCAAGTGCCCCAAAACCTTCATCAATTATAAAAACGTCTGATTTTGGCAAAGAAGATACATTTATCAAAGCAACTCTAATCGCTATAGAAGCCATCATTTTTTCCATTCCAGATGCACATTCTATAACTCTTTTAGAATCACCATAATCAATAAATATGTTTAAATTATTACCTTTTGTATCTTCAGAAAGTTCTATTTTAAAACTTACAACACCATTTAAAATATTTTCTATTTCTTTATTAATCTTTGGAAGACAAGCATTAATAAGCATAGTAGGAATACCTTTTTTAGAGACTGCAGTTGAAAACAAATCATGTATTTTAAATTCTTGATTTAAGGATTTATATTCTTCTTTTTCTAAGAGTAACTTTTTTGTATTTTCTTCAATTGAAAATATTTCTCTTTGCATTTCCATACTTGTTAATTTGTTTTTATTTATTAAATCAATAGTTTCGTTTAACTCTGTTTTTAATTTTTTTTCTTTTGCAATTAAATCTTCACTATTAAATCCTTTTAACTCTGTAATTAAATTAAGAAACTTTATAATATTTTCTGTATTAGAATTTATTTTTGTTTCTACAGTCTCTATTTTTGATATTAAAGCTTTTTGATCAATTTGATATTTGTACTCCTTAGCTAAAACATCATTATACTTTTTTATTTTTTGTTCAATTCCTTCATTTATTAAGTTTTCAACTAAACCTTGATATTCAAAAATAGAACCTTCTAATTTTTTAATTTCTAAACTTATTTCTCCTATTTCATTTTTAGCACTATGAGCATTTTTTATAAATTTACAAGTAGGATAATCATCGCCACACGGTACTTGATCTAAAATTTTAAGTTGATTATTTGCGTTCTTAGCTGAAATGTTGACGACTTTTTTGTGACTTTTTAAAGATTGTAGTTTTTTATTAAGAATATCTAACTTTTCTTTATCATTATTTAAAGAGTCAATAGGATATTTTTCTTTAAATAATTTAAATTTTTCTAAAGCATTTTTATTTTTTTCTAAATCGTTATCTAGATTAATTTTTTCTCTTTGTAACTTTTCCTGTTTTGATTGTAAATATATGTATTCACTTTCAGCAGTTGTCTTTGTATATCCAGATGGATGCTTTTTAGTATTATTTTTTACTTTTTCAAGTTGTATGTTTATTTGTACTTCTTTAGCTCTTAGCTCTTGACTTTCATCATCTAGTTCTAAAAGTTTTGTTTTGTTTTGACTTATTTGTTCTTTATTGTTTAAAACTAAATTTTCCCAGTCTTTTTCGTTTAGATTTTTAACCTTACTTTTTAGCACTGTAAAATCTTCTCTTGATTCTTTGTATAAAGACTCATAAATGTCAAGATTTAAAAACTTAGATAATACATTTTTTCTTGCACTAGTTTTTTCTTTAATAAATGTATTCATTTCACCTTGAGATGCAAATGATGTGTACAAAAAATCTTCAGAAGTACCAATCAAGCTTCTTAATATTTTTTCTGTTTCTCTTCTTTGCTCTTCACTCTCATCGATATTATGATTTAAGTGCATTAAATTTAAATTAGTTGTAGCTGAAACTGTATTGTTTTTATTAGTTTTCTTTTTTGTTTCTCTAAAAATCTTATACTGATTTGTGCCTAAAGTAATTACAGCTTCAGCATCACAAAATCCTTTTCTTATATTTACAATATCATGATTTTTAAGAGATCCTCTATCAGTAGCATTAAATAGAGTATACATAAGTGTCCCAGGTATAGAAGATTTTCCTGCTCTATTATTACCGAATATACCTACTACGCCAGACAAATTGTCAAAATTAATAAAATTATCTTTTCCATATGAAAAAGTATTGTTAAATTTTAAAGAATTAATTGACCATTTTTGTCCAAAGTTTTTTGTAATATCTTCTGGGATTTTATCTAAATTTTTTACAAAAATGCTGTCTATTTTTTCAATCAATTCATTATTTAAATTTTCAAAGCAATTATTAATTAGCTCAAATCGATCACTTTTTTTTCTAATATTTAAAGATATATTTTTGCTATTTGCCAAATTTTCTTGTACTATATTTGTATTATTTAAAACTTGATATACAATTTCATGTGCTTCTTTTTCATGTTTTAAATAGTAGTGAATTAATTTAATTTCTGCTTGTGACAGATTATGAGCTGATCTTATTCTATAACGAACGCCTTTTTTAACTGGTCTAGCAAAAGCTATAGTGTCTTCTACAGTTCCTTTCCAATCAATTGTTAAAAAAGGATGTGGGTTTTCAACTTGTATAAAAGTAGATTTAAAATCATTTTTACTATTAATCTCCCAATAAACAAAGCCTTTTTTAATATCTTCACCATAATTTTGTTGCACTGTACTTCCTGGGTAGCATATTCTTTTTTCATCATCTAGATATTGAAGTTTGTGAATATCTCCTAAGAATCCAAAGTCATATCCGTTAAAAAAAGAAAGTTTAACTTCACCTTCTAGTTCCCAGTCAACGTCTGTTTTTGATCCTGTTACAGCACCGTGAAAACATGCAATATTAACTTCATTTTCAACAGGATGTACGTTTTTCCAACCTTTTTCATCAAAGCAACTAAAAACACACCAGTTAAAGCCTTCTACACCAGTTTGATATACACCGCTTTTTTTATAAAGAAAAATATTAGAATTATTAATTGCTGAAAGAATTGGTGTAATTGCATCTTGTCTATCCTCGTTTAGAATTAATCCGTCGTGATTACCTAAAATAACATGGACAGGAGCAATATTAGCTAAAGAATTGAACCACCAAGTAAGCATGTCAATAATTTCAGGGGTAATACCTTGCGTTTTACTATGTACAATATCACCACCAATAAAAATACAGTCAAGATCTAACTCCTGTAATTCATCAAAAAGTCTTTCAAATACTTGAAAGTACTCTTCGTGTCTCTTAAGACTTCTAAAATGTATATCACTAATATGTGCACATTTAAACATTACTATAACATCCTTATTTTTGAAAGCAAAGAATCAGTTTCTGTATATTCTTTTGCATTATTATAAATTTTATTAAATTGATCTCTTGACATATCACCAATATCATTAGGACCTCTTGTATCTAATATGTCAACGTTTATGTCATATGCTGAAAGTGTTTTTGCAATTTTTAATGATTTAGAATAAGCATCACTATCTAAAGCTAATTTAATATCAGTTTTATTTTTAACTATTTCTTGAAATAATTTCATGTCTTCAGATAAAACAGAACCAAGTAAACATGTTGCATTATCATTTGTTTTTAATAAATCTAAAGGACCTTCAACAATTGTTAAAGGAATGTTCCAATTAATATTTATTTCGTTAAATATAATATTTTTTTTTGGAATAGTTGCATTTTTATATTTATAGCCGCAGCTTGTGTCTACATCAATATTTCTAGAAACGTAGTAATTTAATTCACCTTTTTTATTATAAGAAGGTAATATTAAAAATCTTCTAAAATCACTTGATGTAGAAAAGCCAGCTCTTAACATACAAAGCTTATGTTTGTTAATTCCTCTTTTAATAGCGTATTTAAAGACATCTCTTGCATCTGGATCTCTTGGACTGAAGTTATCTAAGAAAAACTCAAATCCTTCTGGTAGAAGAACAGAATCAACTTCTTCTTCGATTTCATCCTCATCAAACAAACTAAACTTTTTATTGTTTTTCTTAAAAAGCCCGTCAGGAATTTTAATATTTTTGTTTATTTTATTAACAAGGTAATAAACATTTGATCCTTTTTTCCCACAAACCCAACAATGAAAAAAGCATTTTTCTAAATGTATTACCATTTTCATTTTTCTTTTGTTTGTACTATTGCAAAAAGGACAGCAAATATTTAAATTTACACCATCTTTTGACAAATGATAGTTTTTTAAATTACTATCAAAAAAGTCTAATCTTTTATTTAAATCATTCATTATTTATTACGATACCAGCTTTACAAATTACATATGCGTCAGCTATATCATAACAAAATTTTTCAAATTTTACACGACCTTTATTTGGCCCTCGCGAAATAATTTTTGTAGCCCAATTATAACCCCCTAGATCTTTATCGACCCACTCCATAATTTGTTCTTTTTTATCCTTGTCACTGTTTTTATCTATTTTGATTCCTAATGATTTCCTAGCTGTATTAACATTAATAAAAACAGGCTTAATTTTGGTAATCCTAAATACTATGTTTGATACTATTCCATTAAATCTTGCTAACTGCATCAAAGTTCTTGCTGAAGACATTCCTCTACTAAAACTTTGCAAAGTATCTTCTATATAGATGTTATCTATTAAAATTTCATTATCTAAAATATCTTTCAATATTAGAGATATAAAATCTTCTTCAAACTTCTTTGATTTGTCAAACATGCACTTCGTCTTTGTCAAGTCAACATGTTTTAATTTTTGAAGTTTATTGTCTAAAAAAAGAGACATACCTACAATAGATGTTGATACGTCTAATCCAATACTATATTTTTGTTTTTCCATTAATAGTCCATTTTTAGTCTAAAGAGAATAGAGTCTGAAAGCTTTTTGGGCGCTGGTCTTGCTAATTTAGCTTTTGCAACAATATTCAGATTCTCATCGTGTAAGTTTATATCTGTAATATAAACAAAACTTTCTTCAGAGTTAAATGCACTTTCATCATGTCTTAAATCTTCATTATAAGATTTATTTGAAGACTTATCAAACAAACCTTTTCTAGCAGGAATATTTATTTCATTAACGTATAAATAGGAGTTTGAGAAAAAGTTACAGCTAAAGTCATCTTCACCAAAATATACTAATTCTGGTCTATTTAAAGAAGCAATACCATCTTTATAAAAGATATGACCAACATAATTCCAAGAAGCTACTTTAGTTTTACAATTATCTCTATACAACCCTCCATTTTTATTATCACTAAATTTTAAATTAATATTTCCATTTGAAGTACTTACATTATCATCTAAGATTTCAAATGTATCTTTTTTAATATTTTTATTGTAAAATTTACTAGGTATGTCAAAAATAGTAGTAAAGATACTATCATAATCTTTATTAATAACTGAATATGGTACGGGTAATCTTAGAAATTGTATTTGTGTATTTTTATATTCAAGAGATTCAGTATGACTATTATCAGTACTACTTCTATTTACAAGATCTGATATGCTTTCTTTATAATGTCTAAGAATTGGGTTGCTAAAAGATATTTGATATATTTCTTTACATTCTTGTTCTAAATTAAGAACTCTTAATTTTTCATCACTAGTATAATTATTTAAGTTTATATCTTGTCTATCAAGATCAATTTCAGAAACATTTGTTATTATATTATCATGAAATATAAAATTGCTGTAATTAAATAGTTTATCTTTAGAAATATTTGGTGTAACGTTTATGTTTTCAAGTCCTACATCAAAAATTGTAGCTAAATCAGAAACTTCTCCATTATCATCAACGTTAAAGAAGTCTTCAAAAAAACTTTGAATAGTATCTATATCTTGTTCATTATAGTTTAAAAAATTTGGATTTTTAACTAAAACATTAATATTATCATCTATGTCTAATAGTCTTTCTGGAGTTATATTGTTTGATCTAGAGTTATCTAAGTTCCAACTATAATTATAATTCTTATTTTTATGAATATTTTCAACAGTTATGTTAAAATTTAAAGTTTCATTAAAAAGACTATCGTCCAATTTTATGCTATTATTTGAATATTCATTAATTATACTGTTTATTGGCTCAAAATAAACATCTTGAATGCCATTGTCATTAGGAAGTATTAAAAGATTTCTATAAGAAATATTGCTATTTATATTGATTAATCTATTACTGTGACTACTATCTTTTAAATTTTTGTTATAAATAGACTTTTGTAATATACCTGTTTTTATATCATTATGATCATCTGTATATGATAAAAGAGAAGAATTAGAAATACTAAAAAAATCTCTATAAATATAATCTTCTTCTTTTCCTCCAATAACAATATTAGGTTTTGTATGCTTTATAAAATCAGTCAAATAATTTTCAGATGAAACTTCTAATCCTCCACAAGTATTTGCAAGAAAAGGATTGAAAATACAAGAATATCTGAGATTTATTTTAGTAGCATTAGCATTAAAAGAACCTCTTTTTTTAATAAAATAAGGTACATAAAAAACAGGAACGTAAAATTCAATATTTTCTTCTAATTCAATATCTTCAATTGTTTTGTTACATATATTGTTATTTATAAAATCAACGTTTAATACATCTGAATATATTCTAATATCATGTATTTCTCCATGGAAAGATTCTGAATTACTATTTACTCTATTTTCAAAAGTTATATTTCCAGTATAATTCGGGTCAGATGTCAATATTTGACCATCATCTTGCCATTCATTTTCTTTTCCTAGGGATATATCTTTGTCAAATTCTCTAGCAAAAATTTGGTAAAAAACATGTGAATAGTTAACATTATTGCCATAAATAGGACGATTACCTAGACATATAAAACTATTTCCAGTATAATTTTCTCTATTTTCAACAATTTCAGTTTCAAATAACTTTACTCCATCTATAAAAAATCCTAAATTAACTTGATTGTTCTGATTTTTAAAATAATTTAAACTTAAGTTATACCACCTATTATTTAAAATGTTTAAAACAGAAGAAAGATAAAGGCCTTCTATGTCATCTTTTACAACATCTGTGACTAAATCATTTAAAGTTAGATAACTTTTTAAGTTATTTTTTGTTTTTTCTCCTAAAGTAATACCAATTCGATGTTTTAAAGAAGAAGTGTTTCTTATTATATAAATTGATATTACATTTGGAACGTGAAAAATACATTCTGGATTTGATTCTGATGAATAATTTTTCCTTAAATTAAAATACAAGCTCAGATTAAAAGAATTTCTATTTATAAAGTTGTATTGATTTTCACCATTACTTTTTATTGTATTTGGCCAAATAATACAATTACTATGATTTAAATTATTATCAAATCTTTGTGAAAAGAAATTAATTGAGTTCCAATTACAGTATCCATAATTTAAATCATTGTAGAAATCAAGCGAGTAGTCTTTTTTATAGTCTCCATATAATCTATTCTTTACGTAATTCTTTTTTTGCAAACTAAAACTATCTGGTAAAAAATGTTGTTCTATTCTGTCAATTTTGTAGCTATTTCTAAACAAAAAGCTTTTAATGTCACTGTTATTAACTGTATAATTTACAATATCTTGATATTGATTTCCATTAAATGATCTATAGTTTTCTATTTTATCTTGATACTCTTTTCTTTTTGTAAAATAATTCTGAGTATTAACATTTGAAGGAATAGGATCATCAGGAGTTATAATGCTATAACTTTCATAAAAATGATCATTTTCACTTATATACGTGTACAAGTTTTTTAAGTCTACTCTTTTTAATGCAATACTTAAATCAGATTCATTACCGTTTAAGTTAAGTTCACTTGTAGAAAAATTTCTATAGCTATTTATATTAATTAAACTTTTAGAGTCTATGTTTTGGTCGTAAATATATGTTGTAGGATCAGAATTTTTGTATTCTACTTTTAGTAAACTTTCTACTTTGTTTTTAACAAAATTTTTGTGTGTTAAAGGTATGAAAGTCATACTTTTTCCTTAGTAATCAAGTCTTATTCTAATTGATAAGTCAGTTTCAGGATTTTTCTCTATAGGTCTTGATGTTTTTGCAACAGCTAACAAATCTCCGTTTGCATCATATAAACCAACAGTAGTTACAAAACAAAAAGGCTCTTCTCCATTAAGCGCAATAATTTCACCATCACTATTTGTATAAGATGGATTTGTGGAATAATTTAATTGTGAAGGTGCTGCTCTACAAAATATTAAAGATGAATTAATCGCGGTTTCATTTCTAAAAGCAATAGAAGAAGACTGATCTCTTCCAAATCTTGTATCACATAAATGATCAATAACACCATCTATTGTTCCACTTGTCCATAAACTAGGATAAAGCTTTCCGTTATGTAAAGTTACTCCATCAATTTCTTCAAAAGTAGTTTGATCATAGTATGCATCTCTTTGTGCAGAAGTCATTTGACTCCAAATAGGATATAAACCAGATGCAGGTGGATTATCACCACCTGCTACATCATTAATTTGATTATCACCATCAGCATGATACCAAACAGACATTATTTCAGTGCTAGCATCATCTTTAACAGCTATAAAACTTTGAAATTCTACTCTTGTGTTTCCTGTATCATCTAATTTGTAAACAGGATAGTACCATTTTTCCTCACCTGCATTTTGACCATCTTTTCTACCAAAAATCGCAAAAGGACCATTTACGTCGAAAGATAAATTTGTTCTTCTTGTTGAAGTTATTTCTCCTCTAATGTATTGATCTGGATCAAAAGTTCTTTCAACATCTAAGATTATAATTCCACTATCATAAAAAATTAAACCAACGTGACTTCCTGAAGAGTCTGTTAAAGTTGATATTTCCCCAGAAACTGGACTTACTGTAGTATTTGTAGCAGATAAAACGTCGGTAATTAAAGTTTGTGCTGTGTTTGCTGAATTTGCAATTGTAATTTCTTCTGTAAGATTTGTTGTACTTGATCCTACTTGATTATCATTTGCAACGTCTATAAATTCCGAAAACAGTCTGTTAGCGTTTTTATAAATCTTAAGACCAAAAGATCCTTTTCTAATGTTGTCTCTTGTAAACAAACGTCTAAAGCAAAGAAAAATAGCACCTCTAATTTTTTTTGAAGTTGTTCCTGACTTCTTTTGATCATCTGTAATATCTGCAGCTTCTGCAGTTACGTCATGTGGTAGAAAAAAAGTAGAATCTGCGTCGCCTAAAAGATTTTGAGCAAATTGTTTATAAATACTTACTTTTTCTCTCATCATAGGTAGTTTTGCAGAATCTGTAAAAATTAATTTACCACCACCGTCTTCAGTTGGATTTAAATTATTTACTGTGATTGTATTACCATCAGCACTTTTTTCCATTAAAGAACCAATTGTAACGTCAAATAGAGGGTTTGAAGTTCCTAAATTAAATTCTTGATCGTGTACAGTTTGAAAAAGAGAACTAGTAAAAGTTTGTTGATCTACACCGCCACTTGTAAAAACTTCATAAGATTTTCTTGTATTTGAACTAACACTAGCAATATCAGATTGTACAACATCCACAAGTTGCTGGACTGATGTTTTTGATGTATTAATGTTACTTTGATCTATTGTTATAAAAGATCCTGTTAATTGATTTGCCATATTTTAAATTACCTTTAATTAAGTATTTGGTTGAGAAATTTGTATTGGAATTACAATAGAAGCACCAGATGATTCTCCAATAACTTGAATTGAAGTATTTATTCTATTTGCATTACCTATTGTTGAAAACTTTGCAAAAGAATTAGAAGTTACAACTCCATAAGATTTAATTGTAAATTCTGCACTTTTTTGATTTAACCAAGCTCCGTTAGTTTCATTTGCTGTAGAAACTTCATAAGTTTTAATACCATTTAAATCAGTATCAATAAAAGTAGCACTTGTATTTCCAGTAATATCTAATAAAGCTCCATGTAACTTAATTATAAAAATATCATCCGTAATGTTTGGGTTGAGTGTCGAATTAGCATCGATAGTAGTTAAGAAATTTTTAATCTTAACAGTAACTTCAGAATCTTGCGCATCGTCAGAGTTTGTAAGTGTAATTGCAGTTGTTAAACCATCATCTCTAACTAATTTAGGTAATTCATTAATTCTTGTTAAAGGATTAGGGAAAGAAATAATTGGATGTTTTATTGCAATATTTTCATTAGGATTAGCTTCAAATACAGGAGTATTTTTAATAATTTTTTCTTTGCCTATTGTAAGTCCATATTTTGTAAGTAGCGAATAATCAATTTCATCATCTCCAAACGAAAAAGCTTCAATACTAAAAGATCCGTTATTTTTAGATAAAAGCTCACGTCCTCGCTCAGTTAGAACTGCATCAATAATAATATTGTTTGTTGCGTGATTTAAAAATCCCATTTTTAAGTAATACCTTTCTTTTTAATAAATATAACTTATTCTATTTAAAGGTTAAATTTTATTCTTCAAACTCAAACCCATTTATATTTATTTCATTGCTTAATTTTTGTCCATTTTCTAAACTAAATATTCCTAATTTATAATTACCTTTTAATAATTTTATATAAGTTTCGTCTTTTTCAAAAGAAAAACATTCAGGTGTAGCAAAAACACTTATTTTTTTAACTTTTTCTTCAAAAGGTGTATTACTAACTATATAATCATCATTATTAAAAAACTTAGTTTTTCTAGGTAAAAGTAAATTTGGCATATGCAAAGGTGCACCAGCTTTACTTACAGTATCAATTATGCATTTTCTTTGTTTACTATCAAAAACTACAGCTATCTGTGTTCCATAGTTTGAAGTAAAACCTCTTGCATCTATTGAACATATTGTGTATATTTGTATTATTTCTTTTTTAAAATCTTTATCAATAAAAACAGTTTTATGATTATCAACTTTTTCTACGATATCATCATCGACTTGAACATTTCTTTCATAAAGATCAAAACTGCTATGAAATTCAATTTGATGTATAATCTTGTAAGGATTTTCTAAACTATCTCTTTTGAAAATTTGATATCCTTTTATATCACCTTGCATGTCAACAGGCTTGTTCCACTTTATTCTTAAATTGTCATTAATTAAATCAATTTTCATAAAAGAAGGTGCTTCAGGTCTTATAGTTTCTTTACACTCTATTTGATCTGTAATGTAAGGATAGTCACAAACTAAAAAAGTATCTATAGTATTATAGTCATTTTTGCTTGGTATCGACATTAAAAACGTAGGGTATATTATGTAAAAATAAGTACTTCCATAAACCACATTATTGTCTTTGATTACTAATCTATCGTTTATTTTATAAATATTAGTTGATGTAGATGATTCTTCTCTTTCATTACTTTTAAAAAAAGATGAAGATTTAAAAACCGGTTCATCTAGAATTTCATCAATTTTATATTTTTCTACTAAATGACCTACATATTTATAATAACATGTATCAAAACCAAACATTGAGTGTCTTTGAAAAGGCACAAAATTTTCTGTAATTCTAATTTCAGATTGATCTCTATTTACACCGTCTTGCTCATTTTTCTGCAGCAAGTTTTCAAAAATATTAATAGATTGTGTTAAGTCTTGAGTAAAAAAAACACTGTTGTTGTTATTTTCATAAAAATTATCTTTTATGACTTTGTTTATACTAGCTTTATGATTTAACTTCATAAAATCAACAGCTTCAGAAAAATCACTACTCTGAATATTGAAAAAATTATTAATTTTATTAATTTCTTTATCCTTTTTGTCAAAAACTACATCAATATAATCTTTGTTTCTATCATGTAGTTTGTTAAAAAAATTTAAATTATTATTATCAAGTGTTAAAGGATAAGTCAAGCTATTTAAGTCAATTAAATTAATAAAATTAATTAAATTATTATATCTTGTATGTTTATTTCTATCATATTTTGCTTTTGTTGTAATATCTAACTCAATAAATCTTGTAGGATTAATGTTATTATTAATAATTTTAACATCTTTACCAGGTTCAGACTCATTACTTTCATAGAAATTGTATATAAATCTTTCATTTACGTTTGTTGAAAAGTCTGTGCTATTTAAAAAATCAAAATTAATCATTTTATTACCTTATTATTTCTACTTTAAAATAAACATTAAAGTTGTCAACATTAAAATTATCTATTGAAACCTTACTATTATCATTAATAAAATTATCTATTAGAAAGTCTAAAGGAATATCTAACATTTTATAAATAGAAAGTAAATCGCTGTCTGCATTTAGTTGAATATTAGTTTCTTCTATTAAATCATTATTTTTAATATCAATATATTTAAAGTTTCTAGGATTAATTGGAATACAGTATGTATCATAGTAAGTGTTATTATACAATAAATCATCAACATATTGTAAATTACCAATCTTATTTATATAATCTACAAGCATATAAAAAGTTGTATTATCTTGTACACTAGTATAATCACTAGGAATACTAAAACTATCTAAGCCTTCTATTACTTTACTTTCTATTTTTGATCTTTTGTGATCGAATATATTAAAAAACTCTTTTTCAGTTAAAGCATTGATTCGCCTAATAATGTTTTTATCTATTTGTCTGTCGCTATTATTGTATTGACTTATGTTGTAAAGATAACTTTTTAAATTTTTGCTTTTACTTGATGACAAATGACAATAAATTAAGTATTTAGTAAGGTTTGAAGCATCAATATCTTCAGAAATGTTAAATTTAATTTTTATTGCATTTTTAAGACTTTTAAAAACATTATTGTTTTCGTCTAACAAGTTATTTGTATCATCAACATAAAGTCTTTCAGTAATATTTTTATTTGGATTAAAATAACCTAAAAAGTTACTCGACGTATTTGTATCTGAAGGGCTTAAAAAGTTTAAGTCAGTCAAAAGAGGTGAATAAATAAAAACTTTAGGAATATAGTAATGATTTAAATTAAATTGATCCACAACATAAACAGTAAATTTAATTATTGTATTCAAAGAAAAGTCTTTAACTAGTTGATTTTTTATACCAAAGCTATAGAAACTAGAGTTATAAAAATCAATATTATTTTGCCCAAATACTTCCTTACTAAGAACATTATCATCAAAATTAAAATTACGTCTATTCAAAAGATTTTTTTCAATATTTTTTATAGTTGTAAAAAAACCACTATTACTTTGATTTTTATATATTGACAAATCACCATTATTAGTATTGTTTTCAATATAAGTTTTATATTTACTATTTAAATAATTACTTTTCTCATAGCTTTTACTTAGCTTATTTATAAATGCCATATTATAAAAATTTTCTTCAATAATATCAACTTTGTAATCTTGAAGATATGATTTTAATTCATCAAAAGACTCGCTACTTGTTAATTCTGATCTTTCTTTTAATAAATTTTCTTCTAAATGAAGAATATATGCATTTATCATATCAAAATAAAAAGACTGCTTAAGATCTGAATCATACAAACTATTAATAATATTATTTAAATTTTGAGTAATTGCAGAATTCCATGTAGTTTGATCAGCAGCAAAAAGAGATTCAAAATTTTGTGATGATTCAGACAAATTCAAAAAACTAAAACCATCTTCATTTTCAAAATTTTCAACTATTTTTTTAATATCAACAATACTTAAACTATGTATATTTGAATCTTTTAAACTTTCATTAATTTCAAAATCAATTTCTCTATTTCTGTCTGAATTGTTTAAACTACTTAATAAAACAGGCACATCAAAAAATTCGTCAAGTGGATTTGGAACGTCTAAATTTAAGTCTTTTATTAAAAACATAGACTTGAATGCATATGATCTTTGTATTCTATTAAAATAAATAAAATATATTTCGCTATAAAGTTCAATTATTTCATTTATGTAACTCAATATATCTAGATTGTTTTCAATATATTCGTCAATTTGACTTTCTTCTTCAAAGTTTTTATTGCTATATTCAGTGTCTGTAGTTCTTAAAAAAGATTGAATATTTTTACATATGCTGTTAAAAATCATATTTTTCTTACTGCAGGTTTCGTCAAAATGATCTTCAATCAATATGCTTTTTAGACTTAAATCTTTAATTCTTCTTATTGTTTTTTGTTTATTAGCATCTTCAAATATTGGTTTTGAAGAAATTGTAACTCTTGTTTTTATATTTTTACTATTAGTAATATCAAAATCATTTGTTAATATATCAACTTTTGTAACAACATCATCGCTGTTTTTAACTAAATTTAATCTATTTTTATACTCACAGAAAAAATTTGTATCTACATTAATAAAGTCACCATAAAAATTATCTCCTGCAAAAGAAAAAGTTTCTCCTCCTTGATAGATATGAAAAGGCAAAGGTATATTAACAAAATTATAGTTTAAAAACAATAATTTCATAAATCTTTCATTTATATTTAATAAATTAAAATTTTTAAACGTTTTGTAATTCGAAGAGTTGTTTTTTAAAGATTTAAGGTTTTCTTCGTTAAACAAATTTTTTCTAATAATTTTTAAATTTTCTGATGAGTTTATTATTTCATCTAAAAAGCTATTACTACCATCTTCACTATCTAGATCAAAATCTTCTTGCTCAATTTCATCTATTTTATAAGCATAATCAGATGATTTTAATCTTTGAATAGTGGAATTAGTAACAGAATCTAATAAAATTGCTTTTTTAAAAAATCTTTTTGAAATTGTATCTTTTACTTTAGCAGAATTAGAATCTAAAGTATTTTTGTTGTTATAATAGTAATTTAAATAAATAGATTGATTTAAACTGTAATCAAAATACTCGTCAAAATCAACACTTTCAGCTTCTAGCGTTAAGTTTTTTAGCATATTATAGAAAAAAGTCGAAGAACTAAAAAACTCATTTTTTGGGTAGTAATTTGCAAGTAATTTTTTAAAATTATTAGCTATGTCTTCTCTATCAGTATTTACCTCAGAGTCTGTTTTTAGTAAAGAGTCTAATCCAAAAAAGCTGGTATTATTAATTTCATAATTTGCAACAAGATCAGCGTGACTATAAACAATATTTTCTTGTTCACTTTTGTCAGTAAAAAGTAAACTAAATATTTTATTATTTTTATCTATTACTGACAAATCATCTTTATCTTCTAAACAATGAGACAATATAATATTATCACTATTTTCAATGTTATTGCTTTTTATATTTGTTATTATTTCATTTAAAAAGCTTATATCAATATTTTGATTTTCAATTTTTTTAATTTTTATACTTTTTACAAGCTGATCTATTTTTATTTTGTAAGATAATTCGTTGTTTATTAAATCTAAGTGTAAGTCTGTATCTAAATTTTTTTCTAGTTTAAATCCTGTGTTTGTTACCAGCTCTCCATCTCTTATTCTAAAATTATTTATTCCTTGATCAAGTATTATTGCAGGAAGATTTTTATAATACAATAAAAATCTCATATCTTCAAGAGTATTTCTTTTAAAAACTGAAAGATTTTTGTTAAGAATTAAAAGTGCTATTAAACTAGCTTTAGTTTTTCCTTGTACGTTACTTATAAACCTGTCATAAATTCTTTTAAAAGAATCTTCGCTATTTATACTATCTAATAATTGATTTGTAATATTATGACTCAAACCTTGGATTCTTGGATTTACAAAAGAATCATCACCTCTTCTAACATAGTCAAGTAAAGTTTCATTTGATAAGTTTTCTGAGCTATTTGCTTTTCCAGTAATAAAATTATTAATGGTTTTAGCTAAATCAAAAATTTTGCCATAATTTCCTTGATTATTAAAAAAAGGTGCTGCATCATTAAAAGGTGAAGGTTGAAACTTATATAAATTTCTAAAAAAATAGTAAAAAGAAGGACCGTCAGTCAATGAAAATCTATAAAATGAAGGATCTGCTTTACTTATAATTCCTTTTTTGTCATAAAGTCTTTGACTATTAAGTAATTCTCCCATTTCTTCGAAATTATTAGTTTGGGCTATTTCTGTAAATTCTGATAAATCACTACTTCCGTCAAATTCTGATTTAAAGTTTACAAGCTTTATGTTACTATTGTCTTCTTGATCAAAATAGTTTAATAAATTAGATTTTTTAGAGTTTTCATTTAAAAAATCAAATATTTTAAAATCTGAAATTTCTGACTTCAAGTTTAAATTATTTTCATTTTCAAAATCAATAAATTCTAAAGAAACTTCACTTTTGTAGTTTTCTAAAAAAGAACCAGGAGAAATTGTATAAAAGCTTCTTGCCAAATTAATAAAATTTTGAATAATAATATCGTTTGTATTAGTTTTTATTGGTTTAAAATATTCGCTTGTTGAAGTATTATATATAAAAGTCATCCCTTCTTTAAGCTTTTCACGACTAAAGTTGTTAGAAGAACTAGTTCTAATTCGCTGTTTCAACCTGTTGTTTTCTTTAACTTTTTTTGAGTTACTTATTTGAATTTTATTTTCATCAAAAAACTTTGTAATTTGAAAAAAGTAGTCAGAAGAGTTTTCGTCTATAACACTTTTTTTGAGCTCAAAGTTAAAACTATTTCTTTTGATCCTATTAGTTTTTTCTTCTATTCCATTTTTAATTTTTTCTATAATAAATTGACTTCTATTAAGTTTACTAGTAAATAAATTATGTAAAAAATTAGAATTGTTTGCTCTTATGTTTACAAATAAGTCAAACTTATTAGTTATCTTATTGAATTTGCTCTCTAAAATTGATTCCTTGTAACTTAAGACACTTTCAACTGTAGAGTCTGTAATAGGGTTAGAAAAAGTATTTTTTTCAACTGCATAAAGAAAATCAACTTTATTTTCTAATTCACTTTCTTCAATGTTGTAAATAAAGTTATTTATATTTTGAAAGCTTTGAGTGTCAGATCTGGCTAGTGTTATTTCTCGAGGAAAATCACTTCTTGAATTAGGAGTTATAATCATTATATATTACCTTCATAAAGATTAGTTATATGCATATAAATATAATCTATAAGTTTTTATAATCTTTTAAAATGTAAACGTTGTTTTAACAAAAGATCTGTCTGATATTAAACTTTTAAAAGCGTTAAAATAATTTAAATAATTATTTGAATTAAGCTCTTCTTTGTCAATTATGCTTTTTTTAATATTGTTTATAATTTCAAAGCTTTGACTATTAGACGTATTTTCAAATAAGAAATTATAAAAGTCACGTCTAATTATAGCTTTATCAGTTTCAGAAAAACTAGTATTGTCAAAGTTTAGTATTACATTTTTTACGCCATAAATAGAAGTTTCATTAAAAGGTATATTGTATGATCTAAGTATATTGAAAGGAATTGGCAATATTTTAATTTCTAATTTAAAAAAATCTATATTTAAACTTGTACTATCTGGAACAAATAATATTTTCATGTTTTCCTTGACACTAATAAAATTATTTTCTATATTACTAAAATCAAAAACATCCTTTATAAACTTTAAGTTACTTTTGTTTCTATTATCACCGCAAAATATGTCTATATTAATAATACAATTTTTTAAAAAATTTTCAACATCAGGCGAAGTATTTTCACTTGCAGTAAAATATCCATATTTTGTTGACAAGCTTTCAAAGTCTTCTGTATCGACTAAAGAAATATTAGAGAAATTTAAACTATCATCTTCTTGATTTAAAACATCAATTCTTAAGTTTTGTTGAAATTTTTGATTTAATGTGTTAAAACTACTATTGTATCCATAACTTAAAAAGCTAGAAGACTCAATAATGTCATCATTTGATCTTATAAAAAATTCAAACTCGTTTAAAAGTATATTGAAACTAAAAGTTATTCTTAATTTTTTTGAAGATCGACTTGTACTTAAAGAAATTAAATTTAAATTTCTTTCTAAACTATTTTTATCAAACCAAAACGTAAAAGAATCTTCTTCTCTACTTAACTCAAAAAGACTTTTTTGTTCAAATTGTATTTGATTAGATGGATTAAAAATCTCGCTTAGATAAATTTTTTGTACTTCGTTTGTTATAATTCTATTATTAATATTGTTTGACTCAATCTCTATTTTTTTAATTTTAATTAATTTTGTAATATCACTTTTATCAAAGCTGAAAATGTTAGATGATTGTGAATCTTCTACATTTAAGTAATCTAATTTAAAAGATTGTTGTGTGTTAAATCCACTAATTTGATTTGCAATTTCTGGAAATACTCTAAAAATAGCATCAGAATCATCGCTGATACTTTGTCCAAACAATGATCTTTTTGCTTCATTTGTAAATCTGCTTAAAAAACTATTGTTATTAGATAAACCATTTATAGTTCTAGATGTTACAGGAACACTATAAACAAATTTTTCTTCATCGAAAACTAAATTATTTTCATCGTTGTAAAAAAGAAAAGTTACAGATATATTTTTTTCTCTTCTTAACGATATAAAATCAATAAACATTGCGAAAATAAAGTTTTTATTTTCATTTACAGAAGAATTTTCAAAAGACGTATTGTTACTACTGTCTATACTTATCGTTCCAGTAAAACTTGTGTAGTTTGGATTATATTCTAAAAGCTCTTTTACGCTGTTAGAATAAATTATTTCATATCTATCATCATAGTTAAAAACAACTTCAAACCTGCTTAATCCTAGTAAATCAAAATCATCTTGTTCAAATACTCCTGGAAATTGATTTTTTATTTTTAAAGATGGTTGTGTATTATTTGGTGCTGTATCACTTATGTCATTTTCAAAAACAATTATTGGTTCTAATGATCTTCTAAATGAGTCTTCATAAAAAAGTGCAGCATTAGCAACCCTGTTTTCTTTTACTATTTTTGAAAAATCAATGCTAAAAAAAACATCTGTATAATCAACTATATTTCTATTGTTTAACAAAGTAATTCTTATTTTGTTTAATTCATCAGATAAAATCCTACTAGAAAATGCTTTACTTAAAACAATATAAAAGGTAGACTGAGTAATACTAATATCAAGATTATTATTTAAAATAACTGAATCGTATCTGTCTTTGTTGTTTATACTAAATCTTGTTGTAAATATATTGTTAAAGGTACTGCTTTCAGAACTTTTTTGATAATTTAAAAATGTATTTTTTCTTAAGTCTTTTCCTATTGCTTGTTTTATTTTGTTGCTACTGTCATTAAACTTTTTGTAGTTAGGTGTATTATTTAAATCAAATATACTTGAAAAGTTTTCTTTAAATTTTTCATTATTTTGACAAATCAATTCAGCGTGAGTTATATCGTTTAATAATTCTGTATTACCTATAAAAATAGGTAAAACAAAATAAAATTCTTCTTCGTCTTCTCTTGTAGGTGTATCACTGCTGGTTACATACAAAATACTATTTTTATCAAAGTCTAAACCTGCGTTTCTATTTAAAAAGCTTGTCATTTTTTATACCTATTATTCTATTACAATTGTAAACATACATATAAATGAAAAATATGCTGATAGTGCGAAAGTATTGTTTCCTTCTAAATTAACTTGTCCGTTATTAAAGTTAAATAATACATCAAGATCTGATGCATCATCTCTTGTGTTTATAATTTTACCTACAAGATAAACTTTTTTTACAGTAAGTGTAGATTTATCATAAAATTTTCCAATTTTTATAAAATGAAGTTTTTGCAAAGTTTTAGAGTTATCATCTTTTTCATGCATTTCAAACAATAAACCATTAAAATCAGATATTTTTTCTACTTCGTAAACTTTTTTTTGTATATTTTGATTATTATTTAAACTTCTTACTAAACTTAAAATTTCTTCTTCCCTAGATTGAAAATTGCTTGTATCTAAAGATTTATAGCTAGTTAACAAAAAACCTACACTATTTTCTTCATCTAAATCATCAATGTTTTTAAAATTTTCTCTTTCATATATTTCAATTCCATCATTGTTAATAGGAGGCATTAACATAAAGTTTTTTTTGTGAGAAAATCTTTTATCTAAAGCAATAGTTTTAAGATCCTCCTTGTTCAATTTTGTTTCTCTTATCGTATCATAAGTGTTTACGTTATTAAAATTAAGTGTATTGTTTAGAAAACCATTATCTATAAATTTAATATCAACAGAGTTATTTACAAAGCTTTTTGTTGTTAAGTATTTTAAGTTTTTTAAATTTTGTCCTAAAGAAAAATTTGTAAAATATTCTTCAACTTTATCGTCAAAAGAGATGTTTTTCGTATTTCTAGATATTACATTGTTGTCGTTTAAAAAATATTCTTTAATATCAAATTCTGGATTTATTAAGTCATTTACTTTAGTGTTAGTTTCTAAAGGAATATAGTCAATTTCAGCTTTAGATACATCACTTTTTTTTAATTTTGACAAATCGTGATCTTTTGTATAAATAATTGATTTATCACTAATTGTTGCGTATTTATATCTAATGTCCCCGTTTTGAATTTGCGACCTACCATTTTCTGTAATAACAAAATCAATAATTCTACTTTTTTTGTTTAATATTCCTGACATCTTTATTTCTTTCTATAAAACATACTTTAATCTAAATATTAAAAATTTATATCTGCATTGTAGTTTGGGTGGCTTTGGTTAAGTTGTGATAGGGCATCGTTTGGATTTTCAATATATGGATAATAGCTTCTTGCATAAATATCTGTATTATAAGTTTGTGTCGTATTGCTTTCTTCAACATATGAATAGCCTTGACCAAGATATTGTTTTACAATTGGATAATTTACAATAACTTCTCCACCAGTGCCTGTTTCAACTGTTGCGTATGATGAGCTACCATAATCCATATCAGCAAAATGACCAAATCTATTAGTTTTAAAATGAAATTTTCTACTATTTTTATTTCCACTTAAAACACCATATTTAAAGCCATCTAAATTTAAAATTGGATATCTGAATTTGCCTTTACTAAATCCATACAAAAAGTTCTTCATTGTATCTTCTTGACTATTTATGTTTCTATATCCTTCTGGGTTTTGTTTAATTTCAAAAAGAGGAGTACCAAATCTTCTTATATCTTCTGCTTTTTTATTAGACTTTGCTATTAAATCATTGCTATAAATTTGAGAAAAGTTTTTTTGTATAGTACTAAAATCGTTATCATTATCTCCTATTTCAATAAGCAAATTCTTTTTAATTGATAAATTTGAATAAGGGATTTGTTTAAACTGTTTATTACTTACACTGCCTATTGTTAAAGGAGAAGTATTAGACGATAAATTAATTTCAAAATAAGGAGTTTCACTATTAATATTTTCATTTATTTTATAGTTTTCTTTTAAGCTTTCCTCATAGATTCTTATTATATCGTTATTTTCTATTTCAAAACAAGGTGATTTTGTACTTACAAAATCTTTCTTAGTAGATATATTATCAGAATCAAAAGCAATAATTTCAATTATATTATAGTCATTTCTTGGATTAGCTGGATCATGCGGATTATTTTCATCAAAAACAAGAGAAGTAATCCCATCTGTATTTACATACATTTTATGAACTTTATATACTAAATAGCTGTTTGTTTTTACAAATTTATTAAATTTTTTCTTGTATATTTTAGATCTGTATACTTTTTCGTTCAACTTTTGTAAAGTATTATTAGGTGCTAAAATTTGTTCTATTCTATTATCAATTAGTTGCTTATTGTTTTCTAAATATTTTTTATGAATAAATGTTAAAGAATTTTTATTTAGCAAATAATAATTGTTAAGATCTTTAGTGTTGGGATTTAAAAAGTTAATATCAGGAGTTAACTCGCTATTTGTATTATTAGAAAATTTAGCTAAACAAAGAAAAAGTGACTTACTTGACAATTTAATTTTTTCTTTAATTGCTTCATTTGTATTACCATCGTTGCCTATATCTATAGCATCAATTTCACTAATTTTCCATGGATAACTTCTTAATGATCCATTTATATAAAATCTAGATTCGTTTTCGCTTAAGCTAACAGGTAAAATATCTAAATTTGGATCTGATTCATAGTCTGAAGTTTTTCCATCAATAACAAATAAGTCATATACATTTGGATTATCAATAATAGAAGTATTATCGTTTAACTTAGCATACCATGCAGGTGTAGTAGAATATTGAGCTTCGTTTGTTCTTGATTCATATCTTCCGTAAACAATATTATTATCAACACCAAAATATGATTGTGGTATTTCTAAAGTTTCCCAAAAATAAAGTGGAATAGCGAGTTGATAAAAATTATCTTCTATTCTTGTAATTTTTGCAATTTTGCATACTGCTTGATCAATTGTCGAATCAGAGCTTTCAAATATAAAAACATCTAGTATGCTTCCTTCTCTAAGATTTAACTTTGAATTTTCATCTAAGTTTGATGTGAGACTTGTAAATTCTAAACTATTTAGCTCAAAAACCAAGTGCCATTGTGGTGAAAATACATTACTGTTTTCTTTGATATCATTGCAGTATTCATCTAAGTTTAAATTAGAATCAAAGTATTGTAACGAAAGATTAGAAAAATTCGATCTACTGCTATTAAACTTACTTATATTTTTATTGCTAATAATAAAATTATGAAATTCTTGTTGGTTAGAAAAGTCTAAACCGATTTCAGAGTCATTTTGTGATATAAAACTTTCAAAGTTTTGAATTTGCAATCCATTTTGAAATTTATCTAAGCTTGAATTAGGAAGAACAAAATCTTTTATTGATAAATATCTTTCATATATTTTATAAAGATTAGCATTACTTCTGCTAACGTTAGAAGAAGCAGAATCTTCATTGTTAGATTGTAAATGTATTTTAGTTTCTTCTGAATAATCTACTGTATAACTGTCAACGTCAAAATATATAAAGGTTTTAAGACTTTCACTTCCTGAGTCTATATATGATACAGACTTATCGTTAACAATAATATTGTTTATATTGTTTAGTATATTTTTAAACTCTTCTAAATGATATGTATTATGCCAATTATTAACTAAACTATTAGAAAAATTTAAGTTATAGTCTGAAATTTCTGCATCTGTAAAGTTTTCTGTAAAAATAATTTTATTTGATGAAATTCCATTGTCATCTACATCTCTAAAGTCTATACCGTTAGTTTCGCTTTTTCCAAGACATCGTTTATAAATAAAGCCTATAGAAGGATTAATAGTATCTTTCAGATAGATTGTTTTATCAATGCTTGAAGTTTCTTGTGTAGAAGTAATAAAACCAGAATAAGTTCCAAATTCTTTTGAAGAGTTTAATCCTATTAAATTCTTGCCTAATATAAATTCATCTAAAGATTCATTAACATCGTTTAGATCCCAAACTTGATCAAAGTATGATCCTTTAGTTTGATATATACTTGCTCCACTTTTTTCTATAAAATCATCTCCAATTATTGTTTTTGTAATTGATTTAGATTCATTGTTTTTATATTGAACATCATCAATGTAGTCTCTTCCTATTAAAGTAATTTCTAACTTGTCATGCAATTTAAAAACTGTAGGCATAACTTGTCCATTTGCATTAGATGATATACCTACAACTAATTTATCATGTGGTTTTAATAAGTAGCTTGAATTAATTGTTGGATTTTTACTATTTCCAGATTGTAAAAGCTTTCCACTTTTTGTCTTATAAGTAGGTAAATCTTGATTTGAAATTGGGCTTTTATCAATAATTCGATCTGATACTATTCCAAGTCCATTTGATTCTCCTAGATATTTTCCTTCTAAATTGTAAGATTGATTATAGTAGCTTTCTTGTTCAATTACAGCTGAGTTTAAATTATTTTCCAGTAAAATAAAAGTTAAAGCAAAAACATTAGCAATTCCAGAAATTAACACATTGTTAGGATAAGAAATATTACCGCCTGTACTAGTATCAGTTATCAAAAAGTCTTGACTTGGGTTACTAGCATTAAATATTGACCAGTCTGAAACTAAAAAGTTTATACGTGAAGTAAAAGGTGAATCTGACTTAGTCTGTAAAGTAAATGAGTTACTTGGAAACTGCACGTCAATTAGATTTCCTGATGTGTCTTTAACTTGTTGACCAAGCCCTAAATAAGGTGAATAAAACATTACCATCACAATGATAGCATGGAGTGCTAAATTTTTTTCTTCCGGTGTAAAATCTGACCATTTATTTCCATCACCAGTTTCAAATGTAATACCTGAAGCATTTGCTTTAATTGCTTGAAAATAAGAATTTTCAAAGTTAAAAACAGTTTCGTCTGAGTTTGAAGAAAAAATCAACTTGTTAATTAAATCTGAAAACGAAGATTTGTTATCATATGTATCAAATAGTCTTAAGTTTATGTCAAAAATATTTCTATGTCGAGTAATCATTAGTCCAAAAGGACCAGCTGCTTGATATGATTGTGTAGTTTTTTCTATGAATTGATTTATATTGAGCGTTTTATCTTGCGATGCAAAGGTATCTCTATTACTTAAACCAACTGGATTTTTGTAAGAAAATTTTATATGTGTTTCAACAAGTGTACTTTGTGCATACGACAAAGTAAAGGAAAAAATAGGAACTGTATGCGGAATATTGTTCCCAGAAACATCTATACCCATAATATCAGTAATAGCAGTCCCATCTGACCCTGATGCATTTGATAGTTGAAAAAGTTCAGGTGTATTTTTATTATAAGAAGACCTTATTTCAAAGCTAGATTCAATTTCAGGAGATACTGTAACATTTTCAAAATAATTGCTTTTTATTTTATATTCAGACTCATCAGTATAATTAGAAAAGTTTTGATTTTTACAATAACTTTCAACTTTAAAGCTTTGTTTATCAATATTTATATTAAGATTATCTTCATCTTTTTCTTGAACTATATGATTATCAATATTAGTTAAAAGTTGGTCGTCTAATTGTAAAGAAGTCTTTTTTGATGTAATTAATAAATTGGAATAACTAACTAAATCTCTACTTCTATTTAAGTCTAAATCTTCTGAATAAGATGAAAAGATTTTATATTTTTCGTATGTATTGCCTGACAACAAATTTGTATTTGTATTTCCTGCATTTTCCCAAGTATCATTTACATGATTTTCATAAATTTTATCAATTTGACCAACAGCAGCACTATCTGCTCTTGTTAACTTAAAAAAATTTGATTTATTAAAGCTACCGATTTTTGTTGGGTTATAACTAATGTTTGTATTATCGTTATTTTTAAAATAGTATAAATTAAAAACAGTAGATGAATTAGACTTAATATTGTTAAATTCATCTAAATTATAAAGACTTTTTGAAGGAACAATATAGCTTTTAACTTTTAATTTATTTTGATATTCTTCGTATGTTTCAAAATTACCTAAAAAGTTAGATAATTTTACACCTGTATTACTATAAATATTGTTATTATTAATTGTTTCTTGCGAATCATTTGTTAAAAGAAAATTGTAGTGTTGTAATGGTTGTACTTCAATCTTATTACTTAGATAATTTTGATTTTGTCTTTCATTTAAAAGAAAAAATGTTATATTATTAGAAATACAATTTGTATTATCATCTTTCATATTATAATGACTTCTAAACAAAGTGCTATCCGGAAAATTGCCTGTTTCTTTTAAATACCCGCTTGAATAGTTACCTATTCTAACAGGCATTTCACCTCTTGAAGAATAAACTCCTTTGAATACAACTTTTTCTAAGAGAAAATCCTTTGATATATACTTTGACATATCTAATTGATGATTATTATGTGGTTGCCATGTTGCTTTCCAAGGAAAACCATAAGAATCAGAAATTTGTGACAGAGGTGTTTTATTTAATTGTAATCCGCTTGAGCTTGATAAAATGCTGTTATCATTTCTCATACCTGGAGTTGTTAACAATGGTTTACTAAAATGAATTATATTTCTATTTTCTTCGTTTAGTCTAATAATATCGTTTACAAGAAGAGTATCATCTGATGCAAACATGATGTCGTTAAAGATATCTGTGTATTCTTTTCTTTCACCAAATTCTGGAAAGTTGTCACTTTCAACTGCATTGTCAGGATTTTTTACATAATTTGATATACCTAAAATACCATTATAAAGAGAGCTAGATTCTTTGATTCCTTGTAAATAATTCCATTCTCCTTTATTAAAATCCCAATAAGCTGTAGGCATAAAATGTGAGCTTACTGAATAATTTGTATCTTTCATAAAGTTAAAAAAGTTAGTATTAACAAGATTGTCTCTATTTGTCAAAGTAGTATCGTCTAAATCATCTGAAAGATCAAATCTAAATTGACTTTTTGTGCTAGAAGCATTAGGCTTGTTAAATACAAATTTCGTGTTTAACAAGTTCAAATCAATACTTTCATTACCATCGTTATTATTACCAGAAAAGTCTAAAACTATTTTTATTTGTTTTTGTTTACCTAAATTGTAGTCTGTTTTATTTTCAGCATCATAAGTTGTATTATAAAAACTTTGACTTACGTCTTCTGTATGGAGATATTGACTTTCGTCATACGCTTGATATTCTTCTTTGAATCTGTTTTGAATTATAACTTCATCTAATGAATTACTATTAATATTTCTTTGTATTAAAAACGTATTATCTATATGATTAGGTGTGCTTATTATTTTTGATTTGTCAAGTCTGAATTGATTTTTAATAAATTCTTGATCTTCTGAAATTGCATTTTCGCTTAATATATTAGAGTCAGTAGTAATATAAAAGTTATTATTTACACTTCCACTTAAAGATTTTAAAGGAAAACCAACTTCGTGTGATACGTTTTTATTTCCAAACTCAATTAAATTAAATTCTTCAAAAGGGTCTTTGAAGCTTTGCAATAATTTTCCAGTAGTAATTTTTGAAGATGGAAATACACCTTCACTGTAACTAATTTCATCAAGTCTTTTTTTAATTGATTTACCTAGTCTTCCTGACATTTCTGGTTTTGCACCAATTTTATATAATGTTATTGAATCATAGTCAGAGTTTATAATATTGTACGGTAACTGAGGAAATTCTCCTTTAATTGTAAAAATAATGATTTTATTTGCACTATAGCTAGAAACATTTAATGACTCAATACTGAAAGTTACAGGAAGACTATAATTATAAGCTCCAAGATCATTAGACTTAAATACTTTTTTTAAATAAAAATTTACAAACCCTGGCTTTATATCTTTTAATTTTATGCTATTGTGAAGTATAAAATTGTTTCTATTTGAAGCATCTACTTCAACATCAAAAGTCATAAAATATTTGTTTGTTCCATCATTTTGTAAAACTGTTTCTTTTACAATATTTAAAATATTACCAAGGAAAATATTGTTATTTTTCAAATTATTTTTCATTAATCACCATCTCTTAAAAATGCAAATGAATCAGGCATTCCGCCATTAGAGTTGTCTAGGTCGAAACCAGAAGATACATGAATTAAATCTTCATCATGATCTGAATCTATTAAGATTAATTCTTTCGTATCATCAAATGGAGGGATTAAAGATTCCTCTTCATTATAAAAAATAATCTTATTAGTAAATTGTGGTATTGTGCTAGTAGCATTTTCAGATGTATCAAAAATTGTGTAGATTTGTCCATTTATTGTGACTTGAGAATATCTAAAAGATCTTTGTAATAATTCTTCATTGTTAACTATGATATCCTCATCTTCCTCATCTAAAAAGCTTTCTGTTTTAAAAATTGACTTTTTGTTTTCGTTAATTTTTATATCGTTTAAACTAAAAAAGTTAGATAAAAAAACTTGTTTATCTCTTGAAAACACACTTCCTGAACCTGTCATTAAGTCAGCCTTAATGCCTCTTAAAGATTTTTCAGTATTAATATCACCGTTAATTTGATCTAAATGCCCAAATACACAAATGTTTGAATTTAATCTTAATATTGAATATGCATTAAAATATCTAGGGTACTTAATTTCATGAGGCATTAAAAGAAACTCGTTAATATCTTCAATACTTTCAACATCTTCAAAAGGTTCATCGTCTAAGTTATCAAATATAGGATCAGCATTTCTTTGACCATATGAATTCTTAATTTTATATGGATTTTCAAAAGTAGAAATATTATTTCCAGAATAATTTTTATCATCGTTATAAGGAGTAAAAATATGTGTTTGTATTTCTTGATCTTTTTTATAAAAGCTACTATTCATGATATTGTTAAAACCAAAATCTGAGTCAAATCCTACAAACACAGTTCCTTTTCGGAGTGTATCATTTGTAAATCCTTCCCTATCTAGAATTAATCTTTCATTTGGGTGCAAAAAGTCTTTATTTTTAGCTAAAAATTCAATATCACTTTTACAAGAAACATCTCGTTCATTTACATCAAAAAAGACAATTCTTTCATCTAACTCTAACATGTTCAGCCTTTCAGTTTATTGTCTATCTAAATTATAAGAATTACTTCGTCTCGAATATAAATTTTTTCTAGAAAAATCATATTGGTCTTCTTGACTTACTATTGTATTTATACTATCTTTATTTTTGTGCTCGTATTTATGTCTTTCTAAAATATGAGACTCATATACAAAGTTAAACCCTTCAAAACTTACGTTACTTGGTACTATATCAAAAAGAACAGACGACATAATATTATCAAAATATTTAAAAACATTACCTAACGACGCATAATTGATAAGCACTCTGTCACTAAACTTTGAAAAGTACTCTTCTCTTAAGTTATCAATAAACTTATATTGATATTCAAATTTATTTGAAAAACTTTTTATTTTTATGTTAAAATCATTTAAGTCAGAAATTATGTTTTCAATATCATCATTTATAGCTTTTGTTATTGACATGTCAATAGAAACTCTATTTGCAGTATCATATACATATTCATTAGGTACTTCGTGCGCCGGAAATATATTGAAATTGTTTTCTTGATTTTTGTTTTCATCTTCACTAAAGCTTACTATATTAAATTTATTAGACTTAGCGCTTTCATCAATTTTCATGCTTTTTTTCTTAAGAGACAAGACATTAGTTTGAATTATGTTATTGCTTAGTTGATTGCCTAAGTAGTTATAAACATTACAGGCATTCAAATTAACAAAGTTGCTGTTAAATTTAATTAAATTATTTGAGTTATCTTCTAATTTCCAATAGTAAGAACCTTCGTTATCAAGTCTAAAGCGCTCATCATCTTTAACACAAAAATCAAATATTAAATGTTTTAAAGGATTATAAGTAGAAGTTCCTATGTTTTCAATATCGTTCGAATGCGAAACAATTTCAGATTTAGAAAGATTTTTCTTCCAAAGTCTAATATTGTAAATTTCTCCTTCGAATTCACCGTGAATAAGACTACTATCATTTTCCGAATAAAAGTCGACATTTGTGTTTTCACTGCTTTTATAAGATCCTTTTCCTATTTTAATATTTTGAATATCATTTAAATTATTTTGTATATCAATAGATAAACTTTTTTCAAATATACTTTCATTGTTTAATATATTTTTATTGCCTAAGTCTATTAAAGATGCATAATATGTATTACTGCTACCATCTCTACTTTGTGTCAAAACAAAATATTTTTCACAATTGAATAAATCAACATTTTCAAGTATAATTTTATAAACAGTATCATTAGATAAAGCATTTGATTTTGGCTGAATGTATACTGTAATATCGCCTTTAAAAAGATTAGGATCATTTTCTACATATTCTACTAAAATAAAATCCTTTATTGAAAGTAAAGTTTGTTTTTTATTGTAATTTTTACCTGTCATTGATAAGAATTTTTGATTTAGTTTAGTCTTATGCAAAGCATTTTTTTTATTAATAATATCTTTAAAATTAAAAAATAACTCAACAGACCAATTATCTCCTACACCTGCTTCTAAAGTATTTTGTGTTGAATTGCTTTTACTTTGATCTAAACTTTTTGATCTAATGTTATCAATAATAAGTAATAGTTGACTGTTTGGAATATTATAATTATTAGTTTGTCCAATATTTTTATCTAAAGCAAAACTTTCGTCATTTGTCATTAAGTTAACATTATTACCAAAATTAACATAGTTCTTTTTTATGTTTTTAATAATAAAATTTTGACTTTCTTTAATGTGATTAAAAGTAGAATATTCTCTAATATTTATTAGCTTTTTACTTTCTATACCAAAAGAATTAAAGGCAGAGTGTATACTGTTTATTGTACCTTTTGATTTTAAAAAATCTTGTGTATTTATTAAAAATCTTTGCCAGAGTAAATTTTGTATTTTTCTAATGCTCAAATCAGAAAGTATATCTTCATAGTTCAGGTTTTTATTATTTAATTTTTCTTTACTTGGTGAAGATAAGATTTCTTTAAACTTAATGCCATACATTTTACATAGAATTGGAATCTGCATGCTAATTATTTTTTTATTGTTAATTGCATCATAATCAACATTTAATAAGTTTGTAATTGAAGATATATAAAGCTTTAATTTATCAAAAAATCTAGCCCATATTAAAACAATATTTACTAAATCATTATTAGCAGGTACTGGTAAGTTTAAGTTACTTTTGTTGCTTATATTATTATTTAATATAGCTATTTCACTTGGTAAATTATAAGCTTCATCGTTACTATAAACAGGTAAATTTTGAATTTCTGAAGAATTTAAAAAATAATGTTTTGGCATTAAATTAAAAATTAAACTTGGATTATTAGCATCATATTTTTTTGCTAAATTTATAAGTTGATCTCTAAGCTGAGTTGTTATTGTATATGCAGAATTTAAAACAGGTGAATCACTTTTGTTTTCTAAAACAAGTGGTGTATTTTCATTAACTTTATTTAAAGATGTATCAGATTTTATATTTAACACATTATTATTTATTTCATAAAAAACACCATGAAGCTTGTTACCAGAATAATCTATACACAAACAGCTGTTTGTATAGTCTCCTCCAGGTTCATTAAGCCTTAAATAAAGTTTAAGACCTCTCTGAGAGAATATATTACTATTCATTTCTTTTTTAATGGTCTTGTAACTTCTAATCTTGTGAAAAAATCTAAATTCATCTATAGAACCTACAAACCCGTTCATGTTTTGTCCATCATGTAAAACTGAAGTGATTATTGATTCATTGTCAAGTACAAATATTTTTCCTAATGAAAAAGGTGCTTTATTATTAAAGCTATTAGAAAACTGATTTGAATTTAAATTTTGATTTGCGTGATCATCAAATATTTCACTTACAATATTACCATTTACAACAAAAGAAATTGCTTTTCTTTGAGTAATACTAATATTTATGTTTTGAAAAACTTCTGTGTTTATTAGAATTTTTTTATTAATAAAATTTTTATTTATATAAATTGAAAAATTTAAAAAGCAGGTACTTGTTTCTACACCATTTTTAGTTATATAACAAATAAAGCCGTTATCAACCTTGTCTTCAGCGTTTTCTGTATAAACATTTATTTTTGAAAATACAGTTTGATAATCTATTATTGTATTTGTTGCAGTAAGTTCTGGCTTTATCCAAAAATCAAAAGAAAAACTTTTTTCAACCGGATTTAAAATGTTTCTATTTCTATTTTTTGTATCATTTAAAATTTTTCCTTGTTCGTCATATACAACTACAATATCGTTCTGATTAAACTTTGCATAACCTGTTGATGTTGGATAAACATTTTTTAATAAATAATTTGTATATCCATCCATTCTATTAAAAAACTTAATATTTTCAACTTGATTTTTATCATATGGAACATTTTGAATTTGCTCAAAAGCATATGATACTTTACTTACTGCAGAGTCAAAAACAATATGATTTTTAAATTCAGAGTAGTCAATATTTTCTAATTGTTGCGTTGTAAATAAACCTTCGTAGTCATCAATTCTTTGAAAAATTATTGACAAATCTTCTTTACTAAGCTTTTCTGGATCAATAATATTTAAGTTATCAAAAAGTTTATTTAGGCTATCTTTATTGACACTTGTAGCTGCATAGTTATAGCTTCTGTCAACAAAAGAATTTAAACTATCATTATCTTTTGCTTGCTTAGCAATCATTTAAATTATCCTTACTGAGTATTTTTCATTGAAAATATATTTTTCATTATCTGTGACAATGTCTTTATATTTAAACTTAAAATTAATTCTTCTATCTTTAAATATTTTAGGAATAAAAACGTCAAATACATATTTTTCACCATCAAAAAACATTAAAGTTGCTGAGTTATCATAATCTACAATAACTTTATTTGTTTCTACATCATATATTTGATAATGTACATTGCCTAAATTCTCACTAGGTAGTTCATAAGGCACCTTTACGGCATCAAATTCTTTGCGTGTATCAGTAAAATAAACTTTTAAAGATGTTACAGAGTTATCACTACTTATAAAATTTTCATCTATTTTTATTACTGATATAAGGTTTTCAAAGTCAAAACTTTCTTGAGTCTCACTGATTACAAAATCAACTCTTTGAGTTTTAACTGTTTTAATATTTGTTCCGTCATCTGTCCAATACCAGACATAATTTGCTTCTAGCTTATTGTTTTTAATTAAGCTGCTTATATTATCTTCAAATTTGCTTACATTGACTGTTGCTTTAAAAATACCTGATAATTGTTGTCCTCTAAGATTTGTTATGTTTGAAGAAGCATCAACAGGAGTTATTAAGTCAGTATCATTATCTTTGTTTGTTATTTTAAACTTTAAAGTATCTAAACCTGCAGGGTTTGCAAAATTAGAAAGTTGTCCATTAACTTTATTAAACAAATAAAAACTTTCATTATTGTTTAAAAATCTTATTTTATTAAAAGAACTAATAGGAATATGATAACTTGAATCATTTATTTTTATTCTAAGTTCTGGTACTAGTTTTTTATTTGTTAAGTGTCTACTTCCTAGTCTTTTAGCAAAATAAGATTTATTATTAAATAAAAATTCATTTGTAAGTTTTATCAAAAAACCTTTGTCAGTTGTATTTACAAGTTGTTGCTTAATATAGTCTGTTACGTTTAAAACAATATCTTCGTTTCCTTTTTCTACATAAAAGTCTGAACTTATTGAATCTGCATCAGCTTGAGTTATAATTCCTGGTATTTCCCAAATGTTATTTGTGCTACTGTCCAAGTTTGTAAAATTACAAGGACCTTTATCAGAAAAATATATTGTATCTTTACCAATTCCTTCATCAAAATCTTTTAGCATTTTTAAGGCTTCAACTCTAAACTCTTTTGGTTTAGTTATGCCAGTATTTACATCTTTTAATACAATCTCTGCTTGCAAATTTTCAAAAGAACCTTGTAAAGCACCAGCATCGCTTAAAGTTATCCATTCGCTTTTAAAGTTAGATATGTCAAATTTAACTAAGCATGCACTGTAATCTATTCTTGCAAAAGAAGATAAATTATATGAATGTGTCATGTTTGTAGGTAAAGTAAAAGACGTATCACCTGATGAACCAGATTTTTTCTGTTTTAAAACAAGTGTATTATTTGAATCTACATATGCATTTATTGCAAAGTCACTTTCAGCTTCAATTGCGGCTTTAATTAAGGATGCTTCGTTACCATTGTTTGATCCAACAATAGCTATATTGTTATTTAAAACACTGTCATTATTGTCAAATTCAAATGTTTTAGTAACGCCATTTGCATCTTTTAATACTAAAACTTGACCATCTTCAATGCTATTACTAAATTGAAATATTGCCCAAGAATTAGCAAATTTATTTTCATTGTAAAGTTTAAATAAATCTAAAGTTGCTGCATTTCCAGAATTTGCCTCGATACCTTTGTTTTCTCGAGTATTTATATTTGTAACGTAAGCATCTTTTTGAGGTTCTAATATAATAATCATTTGTATTCCTTATTTGCTGCCTGTAATATTAATATCATTAAATGTATACTTCATTTCAAATATGCCTCCTCTTTCAGGAAATATTAGTCCATTGTTGTAAGATATTGACGGACTGAATGTATTGTTATTGTATGATATTATTTCTAGTAACTCACTATCAAAATCTACTTGGCTTAAATTCTTTGAAACTATTATGTTTTCTTTACTGGTAATAATATCAGCAACACCTTCAGTTGACTTTATGATTACGTCGATCATATTCACATCGATTGGATCTCCTATTTGTAATAAGTCAAATCTCATTCTTTCAACTAGTCTTGAATTTACATCAAATATTACATTTTCAGGATCATATCCAGCTTTAACTACTATTTGAGCTTCAATTCCAAAATTAAAAACAGGTACATCAACAATATTAAAACTATCACCTATTACTCTATATTCATTTAAATAATTTGACATATTTTTTTTAATAGCATCTGATGCTGCTACGTAAAAACCTTCACTATTTTTACAAACAATAAATAAATCTTTTGTAAAGTTATTATAAGGATTATTTAGTGCTACTGCTTTGTTTATTCTACCAAAATCTGTAGGCATTGTTAAAATTCTAGATATTAAATCTTCGTAAGATACAATTCTATTTTGTGATCTTATAACCGATGGTATTTGCTGCTTTAATTCTTCTAAACTTAAAGCTTGAGCACCACCTACTGATCCTTGTTCATTATTTACAAATAATGATTCTATAACTGCATCTATATCATTAACGTTTAATGCTTCTTTTGGAAAAACCATTAGTGGTTCTCCTATTATATTCACAATAGAATTCCTGGAAACATTATGAGAAGTTCCTCCACCAGATTTATATGTAACTGTAATAGTTTTTCCTCTAGGGGAAATACCAAGAGTGTCGGATTTAAGAAGTTTTCCTGGATCCAAATCAGCTCTACTGAATGTATCTTTATTCTTTAAAGGTAAAAGTAGATCCTCTGGATTGTAAAAAATATCATCTTTTACTGTTTTTCCATTACCATTACCAAATCTTATACTTGTTCTACCTGTTAAAAAGTTTTCTTCTGTTACAAATCTTCGAGGAGCAGGTATTATGCTAATATAATTGTTTTCACCAGAAGTTTTCTTTTTAAATACAGTACTTTGACTTAAATAATCAACTTCAAAATACTCGTTATTGTCATTGTCATAAATAGAAATTATTGAAGTTATATTTTCTCTTTCTAGTTCTATTGAAATAAAATAATTTTCGTTATCTGGAATATTAAAAGTTTCTTCATATATTTGACCAGATACACATAATCCTTTTTTACTAACAAAATAAGTTTCAATACCAGTAAGAGATTCTTCCCCTACTTCTATTATATAATCTTTAGAAAAGTCTATGTCTTCTTGTAAAGTAAATATAATACCAGTATCAGACGATATAGTTGTCCCTTTTCTAATTTCTGGTAATAAAGTTTGATCAACGTTTTCATCAAATCCTTGTAAAGCAGGAACTTCTATTGTAAATGTAACATCTACTGAAGATGGTGAAGCTTTAGAATCTTTAATGTTTGCTCTTTTTAGATGCTTTACAATATTAGATGGATCTGTTGCTGTTGAGTAGTCTAACTCGTTAAATTGTTGTTCTGCATAATAAATTAAAGAATCACCAACAATTGATGCAAAGTCTAAAAGCATCCCACCTAAAGAAACTTCAGAAAAGTCTAAAATGTTATCTTTGTAAAAAGTATTTGCATAATCTAATAAGTCTTGTCTAAAATCAGAAAATGTTTGATTTGAAAACTGCCTTGTATTTTGATTTTTTAAATATTCTTCTAATTTACTTGTTGGCATTTTTTCTCCTAATTATTTTGAACTATTAATTGTTAGTGTAATTTCTTTTGTTCTATTTAACAAAGGTATAGAATACTTAATTTTTATTTCATAAATACTGTCTAAGTCTTTGTTGTTCTTATTTATTTCCTTGATACTACTATTTTTTAAATCCAAAGTATTGTTTTGATTTATTAAAAACTCGTATCCTTTGTTGTTTGATGAGTTTAGTTTTGCCTGTGCTAAATCTATCTTTTCAGAATAAAACTCTAACAAGGTTATACTAGGCATGAATTCTGAAACTGCATTTTCAATTTCCTTTGAAGCAATTTCAGCTACTTGATCTTGAGATAAAGTATTATTTGAGTATATGCTTTTAAGTTGAGTTCCAAATGTAGGAAAACCTAATCTTTCACCTTTTTGTGTCATAATAAGGTTTTTTAAATTATCTTCTATTTGTTTAGATATATCAAAATGCATTCTAAACAAACTCTCTGACTTTCTGGATCCTCTTTCAAGAGGTGTTTTAATCCCAATAGGCTTTTCTGGAACTTTAATTGTTTTTGCTTTATGCAAGCCTTGTCTTCTAAGCTGTGATAAAGAACTTCCTAACTCTGACATTTTAAACCTCTTTTTTAATATTAATTATGTTTTAAGAAGTTTTTGCAAACCTAGAGAGTATTTTATTTAAACTTTGTTCTAGATTATTATAGTGATCGCCAATGTTTGTATGCTCTCTATCA
>Ga0163109_10000355_pt1 | contig 37067 bp, 35 predicted proteins | sample CRUFie1St13metaG_FD_108704 | JGI IMG/M metagenome (GOLD analysis project Ga0163109, IMG submission 108704) | Marine microbial communities from the Costa Rica Dome - CRUD Field 142mm St13 metaG | ecosystem: Environmental > Aquatic > Marine > Oceanic > Photic zone | place: Costa Rica: the Eastern...
AAAGGATTACTAAAAAAAAGTAGTGAAAATGCAAAATAATTGACTAGGTTTTTAAATTCTAATTTTGGCCTTCTCAAAATACTTTTATGCATTCCTAAAGCTAATGATTTAATTACATATTTTAATTATCGTATGATACATTGAGCCAAAATTGTTTAGAGTTAATTAAAAAAATATATCTATTAATAATATTTTACTATTAATCATCAAAACTACCTAAATAAAAAAACATAAAAGACTACTTACTTTAGATCTTAATTTAAAGAAGTGAAAAGAATAAATAATTAATTTTAATGTGATCGATGTCTATTAAAAATCATTGATTATATGCATACTGGTCAAAGAAAGAGATATTTAAAATCAATAATTAAAGATAAAAAAGGGTGATTTCATCTTGTATTGTTAATTATGGTAACTCTGCGAGCTAATCTGCGAGCTAATCATCTAAAACAGTTATAAAACCTTTTGATAGATTGATTGGTTATCTGGATGGCATGCTGGGGGTAAGCGATTCATTTTCGCTTTAATCCTTGAAATTTAAAAAAATTATGAAAAAAAACATAGTTCATATTGGATTCCCTAGATCAGCCTCAACATTTATTCAAGATTCTTTTTTCCCAAAAGTAAAAAAAATGGATTATTTGGGAAAGCCGCATTCCAAAGAAATTCATTTGGCCATGAGAAATTTAAATTACCTTGACAACGAATCTTATTTAGAATCAAAAGCATCTGAAGTCTTAAAAAGTGCAGTTAAAGAAAAGCCAATAATAATTTCTAACGAAGGTATTTCACATGCCGAGTTAGGCACATCAATAACCCAAGATCCTTATGTGATAGCTAAAAGGCTAAGGGAAATATTTGGAGATGCAACCATAATAATTATCATAAGGGAACAATTAAATTGGTTTGAATCTTATTATTTGAGAAGAACAAAATCATATCTAATGGGTGGTTTGTTTCAATCTCCCAATGAGTTTTTTTTCAATCACTATCATTCCCCAGGTAATGGAGTCTTGGGAAGAATAGATTATTTAAAAATTTATAAATCTTTTAAAAAGGTATTCTCTGATGTAGAAATAATTCCCTATGAAGAACTAAAATTTGATCGAGAGCTTTTCATAGAGAAACTAATCAATATTGTTGGTGAGAAGATTTCGATTGATGACTTTAAGCCAATTAATGTTAAAACAACAAAATTAAGAATTTTATTTGGTTACATGAATAGATTAATAATTCCTGGAATATTGACTTTTCCTTTTAAATTTGCACCCAAAAAGATAAAGAAAAAATGGATAAATTTTCTAGAAAAAGGACCAAAAGCAAAAATAAATTTTTCAAATAAAATTAAAAATATAATGGCTGAAATTTTTTCAGAAAGTAATAAAAAACTTAATGAAATCAAAAATTTAAATTTAGATAAATATGATTATTTTTTGTAAACTATGTTTTTTTAGAATTTGAAATTTTAATATTAATAAAAAGATTAGGTTCTTATTAACTATCTAATATTTTTAATTGCGAATGCATTTAGTTTGATTTTCAGCTAAATAAAGCAATAATAATTATTTATCTTTTTATATTTAAATTGTAATTTATAGTATTATTAGAAAGCTAAATTTTTATATCTTAAAATTTTTAATTAAGTTATTGAATTAAAAATTTGCATTATGTTTATTTGTATTTGATCATGATTTTTAATTTCTTTAAAAAAAATAGTCAGAATAATATTAAACCTATTGATATAGTAATTGGAGCATCTAGATATAAACTTTTTAAAAATCGTTTAATTACACAAAAATACAATAGCTCAATTTATAAAAAAATTAATAACGAATTAACGGAGTTTATAAGATTATGTCCTTGGGAATCAGAAGCACTTTTTAATTTAGTAAAATTTGCAAAACTAGGTTGCGTTGAAATTGGAAGATTTAATGGAGGCTCCGCATTTCTTTTCTGTTTATCAAATCCAAAATTAAAAATCTATTCAATTGACATAGCCCCCCAAAACGACAGTAAATTAAGTACACTCTTAAAAAAATTTAATTGCGGTCAAAATGTAGAACTTATTATTGATGATGCAAATAACTACGTTAAAATTTTTAGAAAGAAAAATTATAAATTTGATTTTTTATTTATAGATGGTGATCATAGTTTTGAAGGCTGTTTAAATGATATTAAAAACTGGTATCCTCTTCTAGAACCAGGAGGATTGATAGTGTTTCATGATACTTCTCCTGATACAGGACCAACAGGAGGAGTTTTAAAAGCAATTTTAGAATATTGTAAAAAAGAAACTATTAATTTTATAGTTCCACCTAATTTAACTAAAAGAACATGGGAAAATCCCTATGGCTCTTTATGTATTGGAATTAAACCAAAATCTTTAAAAGGAAAAGTTATTTAATTGCTTTTAATGAATTTCTTATCTTATTTTTAATTGATTGAAAAATTTTTTTCTTATTATTTTGATACTTATTCACTTCAAATTGATTATTTTTAAAAGAGCCTGAGATATTGATATATCTTCTCTCTAGTGGAACATTGGACCTTTCAATAACCCCATGTAAACTTGTCAATGAATTAATAAATAAAAATAGAGTATTAGCTTTATAAGGAATTACCTTAGAAGATATACAATCTTCATGTGATGCATATACATTATTATTTAATATTATTTTATTGTTTTTAAATCTATATAAAATTAAATCCCCTCCAGCATAATCGTCATCTGGCCTTCGCAAGTAAAATAAGCAATTGAATAATTTATTTGGGCTATCAATATGAATATCTCTTACGCTACTTGGCAATCCAAAACTAGGTGTATTAATGGCAAATGAAATAGCAGTATAGAGAGATAAATCCGAATCATTCTCTAGAGATTTATTTGAATTTATTTCTGTTAACTTAGATGTCTTTACATATGAACAAAAATCTTGAGAAAGATTCTTGCTTTTAGTACCTTTTCTGTAGATATCAATTAGATAATCTCCAAAAAGTGCATATAAAGTAGAATTTAATTCATCGCTATAAAAGAAATCAAGCATTTGAAATGTCTCGGAATAATTTTCTTTTCCATATTTAAAAACATCTGATTCTAATAATGACAAACTTAATGCTTGATTAGAGCTATTTTCTTTTTTAGAATTAAGCTTTGATAATAAAAATTTATCCGAAAACATTTTTTCTGTTTGAAGGTAAAGTGAATTTGGTAAAAAGTCTTCAATAACAATATGCTTAAAAGGATAATCGTGAACTTTGGAAGATATGATTTTATTTTTAATATCAAAATTCTCAATCATATATAAAGTTTTTTAATTAACTTAATGCTAATTTATAAATTAGTTGTTTACGAAAGTTTTTAATAAAAAAATAATTCAAGTAACAAATAAACATTAAAAAAACTTGTTTATTAATTAACATTAATTTTAAAGTATTAAGCAATGCTAAATTAGATAATAATTTTTCAATAAATTGTAAAATTTTAAAAAGCATTTAGTTCTTTTTTATAGAGAATTGATGTTTTTATGAAAAAAGGTTAATTAAGTTTTTCTATTTCTGTCCCTTATGAGCAAAAAAAAAATTACTGATTTTATACCTAGAAAAACTAAGCAAGGATTAATAAACTTAAATATAAGATTATCAGCATTCTTGATACTTAATTCCAGAATCTTTAGAGATATTTTTATTAAAAGGACTATTAAAAAATTTCAACCTAATAAAAAATGCTTAGTAAACGTCGAAAATCCTTTTTGGACAATAGGTTCGTTCTGGGATAGTGATGGGAGGTTCCAATGGTTAGAGTGTATTTGCGAGAGAAAAAATGTCAATATAATTCATTTACCCAGAGACTTGTATAGAAATGTTTTTACACATTTGTTTTATTTCCAAGGTTATGAAGCCAACGCTGATAAAGGAGAAATACCACTAAATGTTTTTTATGACAAAAAGTTTATAAGGCAGAGAGCTAAATATCTTTTTTACTGTAATGAGGTAGCAAAATCGATAGCTAATCAATACAAGGTTGATATTTTTTTGATTTTCAAATTAAATGATGATTGGATTATTGATGTTTTAAGGGGGATAAGAAGCTCTAAATTTCCTCTTGTAGTTCATGATCGTGAACATGGAATAACTCCTAAAAGAATGAAAATTTATCCGCCATTTATAAAAGATATTGTTAATGATTTGAAAGTAGATAAAATATGTACTTCAAATAAAACGCATTATGATTTCTTCTTGAAATGTGGATTTGATAGGGATAATTTAGCTCTGACTGGGAAACCAGATTCTGATGCATGGTTTATAGATAAAAAGATTACCAAAAAAGCAGTAAATCATAAATTTAATAATCAAGTCCCCTTGATAACCTTTTTTTCCTTTGGCCAATTTAATTACCTCAATTTTTTTTATAAGAGTGAAAAAAGAAATTGGTTAAATTTGGCAGATGACTTTCATAATGTTTTAATTGAAGTTCTCAGGAAATTAAAAGGTAGAGTTCAAATCGCATATAAATTGGGCGGCAAATCGATTAGAGATTATTATCCTGGATTTGATAAATTTTTTAAGAAAGTTATTGATCTTAATTATCAAGATTCAATTGTTTTTTTAGATGGTAATACTCCTACAATTGATTTGTTAAAAGTTTCTGATTGCATATTGGGATTTCATACCTTAGGAATTATAGAAGGGATGTTTACCGATAAACCTATTTGTTATGGGGCTTGGGGAGATTTATTTGATGACATAAAAGATACGTTAATCCCCTTTCATAAAATGAAAGGCATTGATGTTTGTGATAATCCTGATCAACTTAGAGATTGTTTAATTAAGAATATTTTAAATCCTGTAAAAGTTACTTATCAGCGTGAAGAAAGAGATAAAAATATTGAAGAATTTCTTTATAAAGCTGATGGGCAAAGCTCTGAAAGATTATTCAATGTAATAAATCAAGTTTATAGAAATTTTTACAAAGAAAATTAAAAAAAGAATTGATAATATAAATAATCTAATTAAAAATATTCTTTTTGTGATTATAAGATTTAATTTTAGAGTGGGATTTTAGTTTATATTAAAAAATTTTTTAAATTTAATGGACTTCTGAATTAATTGATAAACAAGATTTAGGCCAAAATTGTGATGTAATAACCCATCTAAAAACATTTGATTTCATTGGAGGATAACCATGATAATTTCCAATATCATTTGTCATGTCATAAATTAAACATGAGTTTTTGAGTTGTTTACTTTCGTGGATAAGCCCTTCTGGCCATACAGAAACTATATCCTTATTTTTAGATAAGCAAAGACCTCCATTCTTTGAACCGTTTATACCATTTATATGCCATACAATATTAATAGCTTTATGTTTTAGTTCTTTTATTTTCCCTGCTCCATCCATATGAAAGTCAAGTTTACCTCCAGACTTAGAAACTCTAGAGCTAATGTAATAACAGCATATTTCTTCATTTATTTGCATTAGTTTTCTAACTCTTTCACAAAAATTTTCACTTCTTAAATAACTATAGAAGCTACTTAAACCAGTAAATGAATTTAAGTATTTCAGGTTGACACCTATTTGTTCTTGACTCATAAAATAGCCCCATTTAAATCCTACATCTTGAATCTTTGTATCGGTTGGATAAGGATTAAAAAAAATAGTATTGGGCCATGATTTAATAAGCTCTCCATAAAATGAATATTCAATTGGATCCTCTAAATAAGCCCATCTATTCTTTAAAAAATTTTCTGAAGCTTTATCAAAGTTTTTATTTATTAATGTTTCTTTTATATTTTTATTGAAACCATACTCAAGGAAAGACTTATCTAAAACATTCAATTTATTTAATAAACCCAAAGCAAAATTACGAGTTTTTGATTTAACTCTTAATCTAAGATTTAAATGTTTTGTAGAGATTCTTTTTTTCATATTACTCTTAATATTGAATTTTAAAATTTATAATAATGAAAATTTGGTTCTATGCGCTCTTTATATTTTTTATTCTGAAATATTGTTAAAAGATTAATCTTATTATTTATAAAAATTATAATATAGTTCTTTCTTTTGTTTTTGTAAAATCTCTATCAATAATACAAAACTTTAACAATTAGGGGGTTTTAAATTTCCATTAATTTATGTTGTATTGCAAAAAAATAATTAGGATTAATAATGTTTCTTTAATAAAAACTTAAAGATATTATTTCCAATGAATTGTTTTAATTATTAGAAAAATAGTTTTTTGAATAAATCAGCTGAATAAGGAGTTTTTGAATTAATTTATCAGCTTTAATGAATTTAATATCGTGAATATCTTATTTAAAGAACTTCGTAATTAATAAATTAGACATTTATGAATTACCTTATTTGCCTTGATTTTCTCTTAAAGTCATCAATCGAGTATTCTAAACCTGATTTTAAGTCGGTTTTGGGTCGCCATCCAAGACTTCTTAATTTACTTGAATCCAATAACTTTCTAAGAGTTCCATCAGGTTTTGTATTGTCCCACATGATATCCCCTTCGTAGGATATTAAATTTGCAATTATAAATGCTAACTCCTTGATCGTGATCTCTTTCCCACTTCCAACATTTAACCAGAATAATTTTTCTTTTGATAAATTGAATGATGATTCTTTATTCTCAATATTCCAATTCTCTAGAATGAATACGCAAGCATCTGCTAAATCATCAACATATAAAAATTCCCTTAATGGATTTCCTGTTCCCCAGCAGGTAACTTTTTTAAGTTTAAGATTTTTTGCAGTCTGGAATTTATTAATTAACGCAGGTATTACATGACTTGTTGAAGGATCATAATTATCACCTGTTCCATATAAATTACATGGCATTAATGAAAGAGCATTTATCCCATATTGATAATAGAGGGCTTCACATAATTTGATTCCTGAAATTTTTGCAAGAGCATACCATTGATTTGTTGGCTCTAAATAACTCTCTAATAAATATTCTTCTTTAATTGGTTGTTTTGATAATTTAGGGTATATACAACTGCTGCCTAGAAAAAGGATTTTTTTTACTCCAATAAGTCGAGAAACTTCAATAATGTTTGTCTGAATTTTGAGATTCTCAAAAATGAAATCATAAGGTTTTGAAGAGTTAGCAAGTATACCGCCAACTTTTGCAGCGGCAATAATTACGATATCAGGTTTGTTTAATTCGAACCAACTGCTGACTTCCTCAAAATTTAACAAATCTAATTCTTTACGAGAAGGGTTGAAGATTTTTCCGCCATTTTTTGATTGCCCATAACCTACCTTAATTAATTTTCTATATATAGAGCTACCAACCATACCTGTTCCGCCTGCTACAAATATTTTGTCACTATGATTCATAATTAACTAAGAATTTTCTTTTCTTCTGAGACCATTTCTGATATGAGTTGTTCAAGTGTAATTTTGGGTTTCCATCCAAGTTTTTCTTCTGCTTTTGTTGCATCTCCTAACAACTCCTCAACTTCTGTGGGGCGATAATATCTCTCGTCAATCCTTATTACAACTTCTTTATTATCAAATCGCCTTCCTATTTCGTTTAAACCTTCATTTTCCCAAATAATTCCTGAAGAATCAGTTCCTGCATTCCAACCAAGAGCATTAGCCGTTAATTCACAAAATCTTCGCACAGTCTCCATACGTCCAGTAGCGATAACAAAATCTTCAGGATCATCAATTTGTAACATCATCCATTGCATCTCAACATAATCTTTAGCATGACCCCAATCTCTTTTGGAATCAATATTTCCTAAATAAATACACTTTTCTAATCCCTTATCAATTCTTGTTAATCCTCTGGTGATTTTTCTAGTAACAAAAGTTTCGCCTCTTCTAGGACTTTCATGATTAAAAAGAATTCCATTGCAAGCAAATATACCGTAAGCTTCTCTGTAATTAATGGAAATCCAATATGAATATAATTTTGCAACAGCATAAGGGCTTCTAGGATAGAAGGGTGTTTTCTCTGTTTGCGGCGATTCTTGAATTAATCCATACAACTCGCTTGTACTCGCTTGATAAAATTTGGTATATTTTTCTAATCCTAAAATTCTTATTGCTTCCAATATTCTTAATGTACCTAAGGCATCACTATTCGCAGTATATTCTGGCGTTTCAAAACTTACAGCTACGTGACTTTGAGCACCTAAATTATATATTTCATTAGGCCGTACTTGTTGGATAATCCTAATTAAATTTGTACTATCTGTGAGGTCTCCATAATGAAGAATAAATTTTGAGTTTTCTATATGAGGATCCTTATAGATATGATCAATTCTTGAAGTGTTGAAACTACTTGAACGTCTTTTGATCCCGTGCACCTCATAGCCTTTCTGTAACAGAAATTCAGCTAGATAGCTACCATCTTGTCCTGTGATACCAGTAATTAAAGCTTTTTTCATTGTTGTTTATTAATTACATTTTTTAATTTCTAATTTGTACATCTTATTATAGAATTTATGCAAAAGTCACTTATCCAAAGTAACTTTAATTTAAGGAAGTTTAAATATAGTTAATTCTTGAAATATAAATGGATTTACTCAGTTGAAAAATGCGATAGATTATTTTTGAGGATTACTTTTCTATATATTCAACTTTCATGGCGGTACCTTTTTTTATTTCACGATTAGATAACTTACCAATTATGGAGTGGATTAATTTTGGATGCATGCCGTAGCCAGGCCTGATAGATCGAATGTTATTATTCGTCAATATTTCGCCTTTTTTGATATCTTCTACAGCATATAGTGATCGTCTAAATTTTACATTTTGTTTTTCACTTGGCTTTATTTCAAAGTTAATTTCTCCGATAGCATCCCAAGCTAATTTGGAATTTTCAACTAATTTTTTTAGTTCTTGAGGTTCTAGAGAAAAATCAGAATCAGGACCTTTGTCTTCCCTGTCCAATATAAAGTGTTTTTCAATAATTGATGCACCAAGACTTACAGCTGCAACTGGAACTACTGTTCCTAAAGTATGGTCAGACAATCCTATTGGTACTTTGAACATATTTTTAAGTTCACTAATAGTAGATAAATTTGTTTCTTTAATAGGCGTTGGATATCCTGACACGCAATGCAAAAGAGCTATTTGACTAGCACCTGCATTTTGAGCTGTTTGTACTGCATCATGAATTTCTTTTTTATTAGCCATACCAGTTGATAAAATCATTGGCTTTTTTTTACTTGCGACATATGCGACTAAAGGCAAGTCAAGTAATTCAAAAGAGGCAATTTTATAAGCTGGCACATTTAAGTCCTCTAAGAAATCTACAGCAGTATGATCAAAAGGGCTTGAAAAAATATGTAATCCCAAAGTATTAGCTTTTTTAAAAAGTTCTTCATGCCATTCCCAAGGGGTATGTGCTTCATCATAAAGATCATAGAGATATTTCCCATCCCAAAGTCCACCCTTTATCTTAAAATCTTCACTCTTGTGTTTAAGGGTGATAGTTTCTGCCGTATAAGTTTGTATCTTTACTGCGTCAACTCCCGCTTCTTGAGCTTTCTCAATTAGCTCCAGAGCTTTTTTAATATCGCCATTATGATTCCCTGAAATCTCAGCAATAATGTAAGGAGGATTGCCAGATCCTATTTCTCTGTTTTTTATGAATATATTTTTCATAAGTTTGTATTTTTTAGATACATTTTAGAAGTTGAACCTTTGAATCCTGCAGAGGAAAATGCTTTGTAAGATTTTTCATTGTCTGGTAAAATTTCCGCTTTTATTTTTTTTATATTTGGATAGTTTAAAAATAACCACATTGAAGATTTTTTTATTAGCCCAAAACTTTTTGGACTTTTCGGTACTTTGTAAATTGAAATCATAGCTTCATTGTCTTCAATTTCAAATCTTATAACGCCAATTGGGTTATTAAGAAATTCAGCAATTAGAAATAAAACATTATTATCTAATAACTTTTTCCTAAGCCATTTTAAATGACTTTCAAAATTAAAAATTTCTTTTTCATTAGAAATTGACCTTATAGTTAAAGAGTTTCTCCATTTAAAAAGATCTTCAGCATCTTTTAAGGTTGCAAATCTAAAAACAAATTTTGTTGGGTATATATTTTCATATATTCTTTGTATTCCATAACCATCAACTATTTCTAGTGAATTTTTGGATAATTTTTTATAGTAAGTTTTATTATCAATAATCATTTTTAACCAGTACTCTAATTTTTTTATATCAGGTTTAAGGTTTTTTGGTTCGCCTGCAATAATATCATTTTTAATTAAATCAGTAAGATTTTCAACTTGATTTTTTGCTACAGCAAATGCAATAGTTGGTATTCCAAAATAAGCTCTTTCCCAACACATTGTTCCTCCAGCTCCAATCGCTAAATCTGCTTTGGAGAGTATCTTAGGTAGATCCTTATTATTTATATGAAAAAAACAATTTCGAATTTTCTTGCTTTCTTTTTCTATAGCAGCCCAATTTTTGTTACCCATGGTAGTAAAAATATTTACAGAGCTAAATTTGTAATCAATTTTTCTTAAAGCTTTTAAAGTTACTAGTGTATGATTACTTGGATCTGTTGCTCCAAAACAAATAAATAAATTTTTTATCTGATTAAATGACTTATTTGCTAACTTAAATTTTAAAAATTCTTCTTTTAAAATCGCATATTTAGGTGATAATAGCTTGATAGTCTTTTTACTAACTAATTTTTTATATCTTGACTCCATATTCACATAAAAGTTTTGATCAATCAAAATATCACAATCGTGTTTTCTGTTTGCAAGATCATCAATAACAATAATTTTATCTGCAAATTTGCGCATTTTTTTTTCCCACTTATAGTCAAGAGAGTAGTGATCAACTACTAATGAAGTAAATTTTTTGTAGTTGCTAATAATATATTCAGTCTCTTTGAGTTCATCTTCCAAATCTAAAATCTCCTTATTGATAGTAAGTAGTTTAAATTTCTCAGATTCAATCCAAAAATTTAGATTCCCATCAAGATTTTTGCATAGGAAGTAAACCTTATGATCTCTTTTGGCAAAATACTTTGCTAGTTCAATACATCTCGATAAATGTCCTCCTCCTAAATAAGATGAGCTATCGACTCTAAATAAAACTGAATCCAAAATAAATATTTGCTTGAAAAGGTTTCATTAGAATTATTTTGTAATTATTTCATTTTCCTCAGTTGAGGGAAGTCCGTTAAATTTTTTTGGATCAAGGCCGAATTCTTTCTCTACCCTAACTCTATCATTGAAGTGAGGTGTAGATACTTCTAAAATTTCTACATCAGTTAAAGCTGTCTCCTGATGGATAGAACCATTAGGGAAATGTAACCAAGAACCCTCTTTGAGTTCTTTCTTTATCAATTCTCCATCTCCATTTTCATATGTAACTAACAATTCTCCTGAAATTATGTATGAAGCTTCATCTTTTTTTCTGTGATACTGAAGACCCCCAGAAAATCCCTTTTTAATTTTTAATTTTTTCATAGTGAATTTACCTTCAGAAAGTACTAGTAATATTTCTTCTCCCCAGTCTCTTTCTCCAACTGATGAGGCTTTTGGGAATTGCGCAGTTGGTCTTTTTTCTGTCACTTATAAACAATATTAGATATCTTTAAATTATATTCTACATTTAAAAAATAAATCCTTTTAAGAATCTATTAAATTAATAATATTTTCACAAATTTTGAAATCAATTTCATTATCAATATCAATTGCTCTTTCTTGAGGAATTATGTGGAATTTCACAAAGTCTCCGGTTAGTGAATTTGTTTGGATGATTGTTGAAGTCTTACAAGCAATTATATTGCTTCTGAAGTATGCCTTCTGATAATTTTGCCTTGCAATTGGGGTCACTTCTCTTCCTGAAGAGGAATAATAAGTTACTAATTTTTTGTTTCTATTTTCATCTTGTATTATCTTGAGTGCTTTTTGGGGATGTTGTCTTCCCTCTGAGATTACTACAGCTGAATCAGCATCATCATCACTTAATAAAATTTTTATCACATTATCTATATCTTCTGTAGTTTGAAATGGAATGGTTGACATCATTCTTACTACAATATCAGGCTTATAATTTTCTTTATCATCTAGGTATTTAAGCATATGTTTTACAAATTCAATTTCGGGTGAATTATCTTGTGCAAGATGATCAGGTCTCAAGCATGGTATCTCAGCCCCAAAGGACTTTCCTATATCTGCATATTCTGAAGAGTCAGTTGATAAAACAATTTTATTTATATATTTTGACTTTTTAGCTTTTTCAATAATCAATCCCATTAGAGGTTTACCATTGAATAATCTTATATTTTTATTTGGTACTCCTTTAGAACCTGATCTAGCTCCTATAATTCCTAGGATATTTTTTTTTTTATTTTCCATTATTTATTTGTTACTAAAACATTTAAATAAGAATAACAAATGCTCATCATAGGTAGATAAAGGTTGTAAGAATTTCCTTTACGTAGAGTTTCCCCTAAAATAAATTCCATTTCCGACTTTTTATTTGATTCAATATCTTTTTGCATAGAAGTCCTAAGATCTTCAGGCAAAGAATTAATTGTTTCCTCTATTTGCGCTGCATCAAAAATTTTATTTTCTTTTGCGGCAATTTGACATAATTCATGGATTAAATTTTTCATTATGCTCTTAAATGGTTCATTGGTTCTTGCAAATCCAATATTTGATTTGGAAATAGTTGTAATAGTTGATATCGTACAAAGTCTTATAAGTTTTCTCCAAATCAATAAATTTTGATCCTCAATTATTTCACAGTTGATATTTGCTGTATTTACCAAATTTTTGATTAATTGAGTATGTTTTTTAAGAGATTCATTATTATAAGAAATCTCTACAAGTGGTTTGTGTTTCGATTTATGAATAATCTCATTTTTCGTGTTAGTAAATACTTCTACGTGACCAATAGATCCAATAATATAATTTTGTTTAAAATATTTTTTTATTATTTTGTCGTGTCCAATGCCGTTCAGAAGAGAAATAGCTATTGTCTCGTTATTATATAAAAACTTGTAATCTTTTAAAGCACTTTCTAACATAAAACCTTTAACAGTGATAAATAAATAGTCCAAAGATACATTTTTATTAAAGTTTGATATGGGAAAGAATCTTTTTTCCCCATAAAAATTACTTCTAAGAAAGATACCATTGTCTTTTATAAATTTATTTGACTTTTTTGAACCTAAGCAGAAAATATTATTAGCTGCATTTGCCAGCCTTGATGCCATTAATCCGCCTATAGCACCAATACCTAATATTCCAATATTCATTCTTATTCCCAAGGATATTTCTTTAATGCATTTTCATTTAAATCGCATCCCCAACCTGGTTTTTTATTAAATATGAATGAACCATTCTCAATTTTTGGAATATCAGAAAATATCTCATCTTTCCAGGGAACGTCATCTACATCAATCTCTCCAATTTTAAAATTATTAACTAATGAACAAAAATGCATACTGATATAAGTTGATAAATGTCCATTGAAATTATGACAACTAACATTAATTTCATTAATGTTTGCAAGCTCTGCTATTTTTAAAGACTCACTAAACCCATTCCAGATAACATCTATCGAACAAAAATCAATACTATTATTATCAAAGAATGGCTTAAATTGTCTTACTCCATATAAATTTTCGCAGGATGTTATGGGTATATTTATTTTATTTCTAATATAAGACAATGAAGAAACGTTGAAAGAATCTATCTCAACCCAAGAAAGATCATATTCCTCTAATATTTTACACACCCTAATATAACCATCAGTTTTAAAATTAAAGTTAAGATCGAGGGCAATTTCATAGTTTCCCCCTAAATTTTTCCTTAAATTTGATATCCATAAAATAATGTCATTTTCAAGTAAATTATCAATATTTAACTCAGGGAAGCCCTCACTTTTGGCAAAACCAGGCATATAGATATGCGGGTTTTCAGAAAGTCGTGCAATATTAGTTTTGATTGCCCTAAAGCCTGAATCTTTTATTTCTTGGGCAAATAATTCTAAATCATCAATTTTTGATATTCTTGGTTTTGAAACCATTTGATGGGCTCTAACTCTTGAGGTGCCGCAATGCGACCAATACAAATTAATATTATCTCTAGTTTTTCCTCCAAATAAATGGTTAACGGGACAATTCATTTCCTTTGCAAGAATATCCCATAATGCATTTTCTATGCCAGCGATTGCTTTATGAATAATTGAGCCTGGACTCTGCCTTGTTCTTGAATGAAGTAAAAATAGTATTTTATTAATTTCTCTTGGGTCTTTACCAATTAATAAGTCTGACAAATCATTTATAACTCCTTCTACCCCTTTTGGAGAACCGTGAGAATCTGTACATTCACTCCAACCTTCTATACCATCTGATGAAGATATTTTTATGAAAGTCCAAGGCCTCCAACCTCCATTTGCGTGAAATACCTCTATATTTTTGATTCGCATTTTTAAAAGAAAGCTAAGTCTGAATTAAACATATAATTAATTTTAATTTTGTTTAATTGTTTTGTAATTATATAATAAATCGCATATTTCCCTTACAGCTCCTTCACCTCCTTTGCTTTTCGTTTTATAAATCACATAACGGTCAATTTCATCAAAAGAATCAGCAACTGCTAATGGACAACCAACTATTTGAAATGCACAAATATCATTTATATCATTTCCTAAAAATAAACATTCTTTAGGAGATATATTTAGGGATTTACATAAGCTTTTAATCGCCTCTTGTTTATTTTCTACTCCCTGAATTACTGGTATTTTCAACTTTTTACATCTTACTTCTACAACAGGATTTGTCTCTGAAGAAACGACATAACTCCTTACTCCAATTTTTGCGATTCTTGAAATTCCGATTCCATCACTTCTGCAGCAAGTGACAGATTCAATGCCGTCCTCAGATACTAAAACCTTGTTATCAGTAAAAACACCATCAAAGTCAAATATTGCGAGCTTTATATTGGCTAATTTATCTTTTAAATTATTTTTGTTCACTCAACGTCATCCATTTTAATTACATCGTTTTTTAAAATCGCTCTTCTAGATTTTTTACCTATAATTTCATGTGATTTTCTAACGGGAATGAAAGTAGAGTTAAATATTCTTCCTGATAGGTTTTCTAAAGTGAAGGTTTCTCCAATCTTAATATCCTTTGAGGCAGTTAAGGATTTTCCAAGTTTTTTAAATACTTCTTCTTTACCTAGTTCATTTTGATCTTTTTGAGGAAGCATATTATTTACTCTTTTAATATCTCTAACAAATTTTCTAAAGCCTTCTGGCTCTAGTGCAAAACTATGGTCTGTTCCTTTCCATCCTCTATTTAGAGTCACGTGTTTTTCAAAAACTCTTGCTCCCATTAAATAGGCTACAGGTCCAGATAAAATTCCATTAAAATGATCTGAAGAACCAATGGTACATTCTGGAAATTCTCTAATTAAGGTTTTTATATTTTCAAGACCAAGCCTGTCGTATTGACAGGGGTATTCAGAGACGCAATGTAATATAGCAAGATTATTTATATTGCTATTAAGTATCTTTACACTTTCTCTGATTTCATTGATTTTCCCACCGCCAATACTCATTACTACTGGCTTTTTTAGTTCTTGAATTCTCTTTAGAAAGGGAAGGTTACCAAGATCAAAAGAAGCTATTTTAATCAAATCAACATCTAATTTCTTTAAAACATCAAGACTAGGTTCGTCAAAAGGCGTTGACATGAATTTTATGTCATATTTTTCACAATCAGCTTTGAGTATTTTGAGTGAATCAAGAGATAATTCTAATTTTTCTCTATGGGCTCCATATGTTTTTGCAAATGCATTCTCACTTGTATAGTTTGCCTCATATGCCTCTTTAGAAAATAAGTATTTGTTATTTCTAGTCTGAAACTTTATTGCATCTGCACCTACATATGAGAAAACTCTTATGTACTCCCTTGCTTTTTCTAAGTCACCTTGATGATTTTGACCAACTTCGGCAATTATAAATGGCTTAACTTTGTCGAACATTTTGATTTTTAGATAAATTTTATAAGTTTACCTTTTAAAAAAAGATTTTTAATTAGTTTATTTTTAAAACAATCACATTTTGGTTTAATAAATTAAATATGTAAAGATTATTCTTAATTAAATTAAGGTTAAATGTCATTTGTAGTCTTAGGATAATTCTAATGTAATTTTTTTATCAAAATCAATTTTTGTTTGAGGTAAATGCGAAATAAAAAATATAATTTTTCCTTTATTTGAGAATTCTTGTATTGATTTAAGAATTAATTCTTGGTTGAGTTTATCAAGAGCACTTGTTGCCTCATCAAAAATCATGACATCACCATTTCTTAAAAAAGCTCTTGCAATTGCAATTCTTTGAATCTGGCCCCCAGACAAACTAAATCCTCTTTCCCCTACTATTGTTTCATAGCCTTTAGGTAAACTACTAATGAACTTATGAATTGCAGCTTTTTCACAAGCCCTAAACATATCTTCGTCACTAATCTTTGAATTATATGTCTTTAGATTGTTTTTGATAGTATCGTTAAATAGGTAATTATCTTGACTTATATAACTAATTTTTTGAAGAAAACTTTTATTATTAATTCTTTCTATTGGTAATTCATTTATTAAAAATGTTCCACCTGATGGTTTATTCAAACCACATATTAGATTAATTAAAGTTGATTTTCCTGAACCAGATTCTCCATCAATAAAGCAAGATTCCCCTTTCTCCATTTTTAAATTAAAATTTTCCAGAATGTAAGGCTTATTTTTGTAAGAAAAACATATATTTTTCATTTCTAATGAATTAATATTTTTTATATTTGAAAAAATTTTTTCTTTTGATTTATCAAATATATTTTGTCTTTTTATTAATTTTAAAACAAGATCAAAAGAAGGCTTCATATTTTTTAAGTTAGTATAATTTCTCATTAGGTTGCCTACTAAATTATTTAATCTTTGGCTGACTATAAGAAACATTGCAATAAGCGCTAAATTAGGTTGATTATCTTTGAAGGTTAAAAATATTCCACTTATCACAATTAAAACTACAGCTATCGATCCAAATAAAGATGGTGTTTCCGCTAAAATTGCGGCCCTAACACTTATTGATGATTGTTTTCTCGAACTTTTAATAATCTGTTTGTGCAATATTTTTTCTAGATTAAATATCTTAATTTGCAAAATTCCATTTATTGATTCTGTTAACTTGCTAGTTATTTTTTGAGATAATAATAATTCTTCTCTCCCTAAAAATGTACTTATTCGCTTTAAGGGAAAACTTCCTATTAAAGCTATAAAAGAAAAAATAAGACAAATAATAAAAGTCAACTTCCAAGATGAAAACAACAAAATAATTAACATTCCTAGAGATATTATTAATTGGTTTATCGCGGCGATTAATGTCCGTATAAATTTTGACGCTTTAGTTGGTTGTAATATAAGATTATCAATGAGTTTCCCTGCTTTCTGAGATCTAATTAAGGTGGTTTCTGAATTAAAGTAATTATCTAATATTTTGCTTCTCCATTCATCTCTTAGAAATCCACAAAATTTCCTTGAATAACCTACAGATACTAAATTAAGGAATTGTTTTGCAATAAAAGATGAAAATATTACCAAAAGAGCAAAAATTCCAATTTCTCTAATATTAAAATTTGTTAGATACGGTTGTATAAAAGCTGGTAATGCCTCTCTATCATAATTTGGAGTTAATAGAGACAATGCTGTTGGTATTAATGCTAAGCCAATGCTTTCTGTAAATGCAGATAGAAAAAATAGTAAAAGTAATTTTATTACTTTTGTACGGTACGAATTTAATAAGAAAGTTATTGCCCTTATTGATGGATTATTGAAAATGATCATTTGTTAAAAGTTTGAAAACACTTATTAACTAATTTCAATATTCTAATATCGTATGATTCTGAGTGTTTTGAAACAAAATATTCGCAAGTTTTTTGGATTTTATATTTAAAATTTGGATCTTTTGATTTTTCTATTAAAAGATGAATTTTTTTAATAAGTTCTTTTCTGTTTTTAGAAAGTATCACATTTCTGTTCTTTTGAAAATCTCTAAAGTGAGGTAAATCATGAACGGTTTGGAAATGTTTTGCTTCAATATCCTCTAATGGCAAAAAACACATTAAAGGCTTGCCATGAATACCGGCTTCTATCAGTATTGTTGAAAGAGGTGAAATCACATAATCAACATGACTTAGAACTACATGGGTATCTGAATAGTCTGGGAATGTTAAATGATAACCTTTTTCTTTTAAAGATTTCAAATAAGAATCCATTGTATTTTCAATTCTGACATGCTTCCAATTATGTTCATAAATTTTTTCTCCTGCATTGCCTCCGCCGCCCCATGGGTGAGGTCTATAAATTACACTAATATTCTTAAATTCACCTTTTTCAATAGATTTTTCAATTAGAATTAAATGTTCAAATTCATTCGTTCCTAGACTTCCACCAGCATAAAGAAGAATCTTTTTATCAAGATTGATATTATGAATCCTACAAAATTCTTTTTTGCTGATTTTTGGAGTAGTTTTATAAATTTCAAATTGAGCAGCACCAAATTTAAGAATTTTATGCTTTGGTATTTTTTGGTAAATGTTTGCATGATTAGCAGTTTGCTGACCCCAAGCAAGAAACAGATTTGGTTGACCGGAGGCGAATAAAGCTGTGCTTGGATTATCCCAAGAATTCATTATGTAAATTAACGGGATTTTAAGTCTTTTAGATTCAATAATAAGATCATTTATAAACAGACCATCGGGCAACCCAGGATTAATAACAAGATCGTAGTTCTTTTCTTCCAAAAGATTTCTTAATGGTAAATCATTAATTTTTGCCAATAATTTTGTTAGTTGTTTATAAAAAAAGTAAATAAAAGGTAATCCTAAAAATGTATGTAAGATTTCTGCCTTCCAGGGAGTAACTAATCTCCATGTTTTTCGTAAATCAAGACTCTCTTTATCAAACCTTGGACGCATAACCATTACTTGCGCAAGTCTAAGCCATAATCGTTTATTTTTTGTTTCTACTTTAAGCCTTATCGTTTTTGCTCCTTCTATAAATTCTTTAAAATTCAAAGTTATTCTTTTATGTCCTTTAGGAGGAAGAATGATATCTACATCATGATTATTTATTAGTAATCTAAATACTTTACTATGGATAAAATGTCTAATCATTATGTCATGGTCTATAAAAATACCTATTTTTAACTTATTCTTCATTTTCTAATCTCCTCAATACTTTTTTCGAATTTTTTTAAACTATGAAAATTGATTTTGTGGTAGATGCAGAAATTTTGACTATCACTTTTTATCCATTCATGAATCAATTCAATTTGTTGATTTATTGCCTCACTTTGATTGTTTAATAAATTTATTAAATTGCCAAAAAGATATTTTGGTTCTGAATGGTCTGCAATTAATCTTTGAATATTAATTTTTTCTTCTGCAGGAGCGATAGATAAGTAAGCAAAAGATCTTGCACTTTGGATATTTTTTCTATCTATTTTTAAATCTTTTTTTTCAATAGTTTCAAGTCTCTTAATATAAGCAGATCTATTTTTTACTGTTTCTACAAAAGGCCAGTCTTGGTAATAATTTTGATCTGCTGATATGACAGGGATACCTTTTGCCCCCGCCTCAACTGCAACTGTGCCATGCACAGTTATGACTATATCTGATATATCTAAAATTGCCTCTACAGAATTTTCCTCATCTATGACATGGATATGATCAGGAGTTTTTTTTATTAAGTCTCTTAAGTAAAACCCCCCGTACCATGATTCCGCTGGATGTGGCTTGAAAATCCAAGTTACTGATTTATTCTTCTGAGCTAATTTAAAAGTTAAATTTATCCAATCTTTAAAATCAGTAAAATTTTTCATTCCCATTGCATGTGGAAAATCATACCAAGCATGGCAAAAAACAGTTACAATTTTCTTCTTTTGATTTATGCCATTTTTAGTTAAAAATTTTTTTGAATCTTGTTTTTTTGAATAAGCTTTTTGTTCATTTATGTCAGTATTTTTGCCTTGGCTTCTTAACTCTAAATAGCATTTACCTGCATTTGAAATTTTTTCTCGAGTAAATTTATTTAATAATTTAAATTCTTTATAAGAGATAGATTCCGCAGGACTATTTAAATCTTCAAAGTTTCTAAATCTTCTTATTCTCATCATTTCATACATAGCATTGAGATAAAAACAATCTATACCAAGATGTAATCCTTGATAAATTGCCATTCCAAATTCATTTTTCCAGGGATGACTTAAAATTATTAAATCTATTTTGTTTTTTGTGAAAACTTTTTTATAAAAACGCTGTAACCGGAAAATATCTGATAAAGATTTCACCCATGTCTGAGAACTGAGTTTTGGTTGAGGGTTTTTGTCGTCTTTGAGGACAGTATCGTAAAAAATATGAGGAGGTAAATTACTAGGTAATTTTAAATTAAATATTTCATTATGATTTTTAATATTTTTGAGTAAGTTTTTCGCAGAATTTAAGTCATTACGATTGATTTGGGTATCCTCTATGTATATAAATTCTTTGACGCCCATTGCAATCAATGTCTTTTTAGATCGGTCATTCTTATTTCTTAGTAGCCCAATAAAATTTATTTTTTTTTCTTTTGAAAGTGCCTTCAGAACTAAATTCAATCTCAAAAATTGGTTAGGATTATCCCAAAATCCTTCAATTAAAATATTTTTCCCTTCATTTTTCGAGCTTAATTTAGCTTTCTCTTCAATAGTTTTATCAAATAAGATCCATAATTTTTTTTTGTTCCAATTCTGATATGATCTTTTAAAAATTTTATTTAACTTAAGTGGAATAAGAGATAATTTAATTAAATTTCTTAATTTCATCTCAATTTTTATTCATAAAAAATTTACCCTTTAAATTAATTAATTTTAAATGCCTTTTTTACTTTGAATTAAAAGGGATGTTTTTACATATAATTGATCTACACATATCTTATCATTAAAGATAAACCTGTTAGTACAAATCATGTTGAAATATTGTAAAAAATGCGTAATGTCCAATAGTAAGCCTGATTTGGTTCTAGACGAAAATGGGATATGTAGTGCCTGCCTAAACTATGAAAAAAGAATTATTATTAATTGGGAAGATAGAAAGAGAGATTTAGAAAATATTCTTGAGAAATATAAAAAAAATAATAAAGGCTCTTGGGATTGTATTGTGCCCGTTAGTGGGGGGAAAGATAGTACCTATCAAGTTATCAAAATACTAGAATTAGGTCTTAATCCTTTATGTGTAACATCAACAACATGTGATGAATCAATTTTAGGAAGAAAAAATATTTTAAATTTGCGTAATCTTGGGGTCGATCATGTTCAGATGTCTCCAAATCCAATAATTAGGGCGAAACTAAATAGGATTGGCCTTAATCAGGTTGGTGATATTTCTTGGCCTGAACACGTGGGTATTTTTACAATTCCTGTAAGGGCAGCAGTCCAGTTCAAAGTTCCTTTAATAATTTGGGGCGAAAACTCTCAAAATGAATATGGAGGACCAGCTGCTGCTTCAACAAAGAATGTACTTAATAGAGAATGGCTTGAAGAATATGGCGGCTTGCTTGGATTAAGAGTTTCTGATTTAACTGAAATTGATGGAATTGAATCTAAACATTTAATAAATTATCGTTATCCAAGTGATGAAGAATTACAAGAAGTTGGAGTTACTGGGCTGTTTCTGGGACATTATTTACCTTGGGATGGCCTTTCTAATGCGAAGATTGCCCAAGCAAATGGATTTTCAACCTTTGATAAAAATGTTGAAGGTTCTATGGTTAATTATGAAAATCTAGATAATTACCAAACTGGAATTCATGATTATTTTAAATTTTTAAAATTTGGATTTGGTAGAGTTACTGATCTTGCTTGTTTGTACATTCGAAGGGGGAGATTAAGTAGAGAAGATGGTTTGTCAGTGGTTAAACAAGAGGATGGGAAGTTCCCATGGACATATTTAGGTAAAGAATTAGAAGAGATCATAAAACCAATGGATATGAGTATTAAGGAATTTATTAAAATATGCGATCGATTTACAAATAAGAAGTTATTTTTGAAGGATTCTTCAGGTAATCTTATAAAAGATGAGTCTGGGAACTTAACAAAAATTAACTATGATAATTTATGAATGTTGGGATAATTAATTATGGTGTTGGTAATTTAGGTTCTGTTTATAGGGCTCTAGAAAATTTAGATGTTGAACCTTTATTAATAACAAATCCTGAAGATGTTGAAAATTGTGATTCTTTGATTCTGCCAGGGGTAGGAAACTTCAAAGAATGTAAAACTATTCTTGATAATAAAGGTTGGACTACCCAAATAAAGGAAGCAGCTCTTATTAAAAAAAAACCAATACTTGGGATATGTTTAGGGATGCAATTGTTAGCAGATTATGGTTATGAGGGTGTTTTGGATAATAATTCCCCAACCCCTGGATTAGGATTGATATCAGGAGAGGTTGTACAAATGAAATCTTTTGGTTGTAAAGAGAGAGTGCCTCACATGGGATGGAATTCTATCAAAATTACTAGAAAATCAAATATCTTAGATGAAATTGTTGATGATACAGACTTTTACTTTGTTCACAGTTATTTTTTTTCTGTAAAAAATGAATCAGATATTCATGCCATTACTGATTATTCAATAATTTTCCCTGCAATAGTTGGTAAAGATAATATCTGGGGTACTCAATTTCATCCTGAAAAAAGTTCAAAAGCAGGTTTTAAAATTTTGAATAATTTTATCAAGCTTAGCAAATGTTAAAAGTACGTATAATTCCAACATTATTATTAAAAGGCTTTGGCCTCGTAAAAGGTAAGTCTTTTAATAGTTGGAGAAGAGTAGGCCCAGTCTTGCCTTCAATCAAAGTTTATAATCAAAGGGATGTAGATGAATTAGTAATATTAGATATTGAGGCTAGTTTAAATAATGAAGATATTGATTATGAGTCAATTGAAGATTTTATCCCAGATTGCTTTATTCCAATCACCATAGGAGGAGGAATAAAAAATGTCGATCAAGTTCAAAAACTTTTACATGTTGGTGCAGATAAAATATCAATTAATACTTCAAGCTATGTTGAACCTAATTTGATTACCAAAATAGCTAATTTGCATGGTACTCAATCTATAGTCTCTAGCGTTGATGTTAGAAAGGTCGATCAAAATAAATGGATCTGTTTTAGTCATTCTGGAACAAAATCAACTTCAAGAGATGTAATTGAATGGGTGCGTGAATTAGAAGATAGGGGCGCTGGAGAAATTCTTCTTACATCAATAGATCTTGATGGGACAATGAAAGGTTATGATCTTAACCTAATAGAAAAGGTTGTTTCAAATATTGAAATTCCAGTCATAGCATCTGGTGGGGCAGGCACTTATCAACATATGTTTGAAGCAATTAATCTAGGTGGAGCATCTGGTGTAGCCGCTGCAAGTATTTTTCACTTTACTGAGAAAACTCCGACAGAAGCTAAAAAGTTTTTATCAAAAAAAGGGATTTTTGTAAGATCTAATTATAAAAATACTTGAGTTATTTATTTTTTTTTCAGAAGAAACCAAGTGATATCGTCTTGTGGGAAATTTGCATCTTTATGATATGCAAAACCATAATCACTTAATTCAATATTAGAAAAAGAGTCTAATATTTCTCCAGCAAAGTCTCTTTTATAAAGCTTTTCATCATTTCCTCGATATTTTATCATTACAGGATTAGGATTATAGTATTCGCAAATTAGTAAATATTTTGAGGTTGAATCTATAAGAGTTTGATAAATATTTTTTAAATAATCTTGATTCATATGAATTAATACTCCTTTAATTAGAACCAGATCGCATTTACGTATTGGCTTGAAATCTAATATTGATACATTGAAAATATTATCTTTAGGAAGAGTCTCAGATAGTAAAGAAACTGCTTTTTTATTTATTTCTATTGCATATTGGTTCATTTGGGGATACAAAAGCTTGAGGGCTTTTAAATTCATTCCAATATTCGCACCAAATTCTAAACATTCTGAGATTTCAGAGGTCGTTTTTAAAGCTTTTGAGAAGAAATTTAGATTTGATGCTAATAGTGCACTACTTTGATTCCTAGATATATATTTATCTCCAAATTCCCCAGCCCAAAAGTTTTCTTGTTCTGTCTTAAAATTTTCCAATTTCGCCTCTTTTATCTTGAATATTGTACATTAACTCTGCCATTATCCAATCATCTTCAGAATCTATATCTATTGCTCTCCATTTCGGAATAATTAATCCTTTTGCATTATTGTGTATACTTTTTGAATTTTTCCATAATTCTTTGTGACCCCAATAAAATTGCCCTGCATCAAAAAATCCCTTTTTTAAATCTTGGGTTCTCATTTTCTCATAGTCAGGAAATAATGAGAAAATTTCCCCATTTTGTTTAATCCCTAAAGATCTTTGAGGGTTGGAACTGATTTCTGCAATTGGAAATATAAATGAATTTTTAGAAATAGTTGCTATATCAAAACTTGTTTTTAGATCTGACGAATTAATTAATGGTACACAAGGATAAATACAACATACAAAATTAAAATCCCAGCCTAAATTCTCACATTGATAAATTCCATGCTTAATTACTGCTTGAGTATTTGTATGATCATCTGATAAATAATCTGGCCTTATAAAAGGTAATTCTGCATTAAATTCTTCTGCAATTTTTGCGATTTCATTATTATCTGTACTTACAATAATATGATCAAATAAATTAGATTTGAATGCAGCCTCTATAGCAAATGAGATCATAGGTTTATTATTAAATAGTCTAATATTTTTATTTTTTATTCTTTTACTATTTCCTCTGGCTGGAATGATACAAATATTACTCATAAGGTTAGTAGTTTTAATTTGTCTATCACATAGTCTTGTTGATTTGTAGTTAGCTTTGTGAATATAGGAATACTTATAGCTTCGTTATAATATCTTTCCGCTTCAGGAAAGTCTCCTTTTGCGAAGCCAAGATTTTGATAATAAGGTTGCAGATGAATTGGTATGTAGTGAAGATTAACTCCAATATTAAAACCCCTTAGTTTCGTAAATATATCTTTATGATTTAATTTTGAAATTTTGTTTTCAATTCTTATGATATAAAGATGCCTAGATGAGATACATTTATCATTTTGGATAGGTGTTTTTAGAGGCAAATTTTTTAAATTCCTATCGTAATAATTAGAAATAGCCTCTCTTTTAGAAACAAATTTATCTAATTTTTCTAGTTGACTTATTCCTAAAGCTGCATTTATGTCCGGCATCCTGTAGTTGTAACCTAAGTCCAGCTGTTCATAATACCAAAGTCCATCGGGATCTTTTTGCATTTCCGATTTATCTTTTGTAATGCCGTGGGACCTTAAAAATTTAATTTTTTTTGCTAAAGATTCTTGATTTGTTGTAATAAGACCACCTTCTCCTGTGGTGATCATTTTCACAGGATGCAAACTAAAGACTGTTATGTCTGAAAATTTACAAGAACCGATCTTTTCTTTTTGATAGGATCCACCTAGGGCATGGGAGGCATCTTCTATAATTTTAAAATTATATTTACAGCTTAATTCTTTTATTTTGCTCATATCAGCAGAATGTCCTGATAAGTGAACTGGTATCACAATTTTTGGCAAAGTCCCTTTCTTCTTGGCAAATATAAGCTTTTCTTCTAATTTTTCTGCAGAAATGTTGTATGAAATGGGGTCAATATCTACAAAATCTATTTTTGCGCCACAATATAAACCACAATTAGCTGATGCCACAAAACTTATAGGACTAGTCCACATAATGTCTCCTTTACTTAGGCCTAATGACAAACATGCCAGATGTAGTGCTGAAGTGGCACTATTCACGGTGAAAGCATATTTAACTTTGCAGTAATCAGTTATCTTATTTTCAAAAAGAGGGACAGTTGGACCTTGTGTAATAAAATCAGACTTTAAAACTTTTACTACATTATTGATATCATCATCATCTATATCTTGACAACCATATGGAATAAATTTATTGCTCATAATTCATGTTTATGTTGATTGATCCATTTTCTTAAATATTCTATCGACATTATTTCATTATTACTTTCAGAAGAGTAAACAAAATCGGAAGAAACTTTTTTACCATTACTTATTCTCTTAGGGTCTTTAGACCAATTATGAATAGCTGGGAGAATTTTATAATAATTTTTAAATTGATATGTATAAGGAGAGTCCTCAATACTTATCATCTGTTCATGTAATTTTTCTCCTGGTCTTTTACCAACTACTACTTGTTTAATACTTGGATCAATAGCGGAGGCAATGTCGACTATCTTCATAGATTGAATTTTCTTTACATAGATTTCTCCTCCAATCATGTCTTTGAAAGCATCCCAAACCAGTTGAACTCCTTCTTCAAGAGTAATCATAAATCTTGTCATCCTTTCATCAGTAATAGGGAAAAAGCCTTTTTCTTTTTGCTTTATAAAAAAAGGTATAACTGACCCTCGAGAACCCATTACGTTTCCATATCTAACCACTGAAAATCTTGTGTTATGACTCCCTGAATATGAATTTCCAGCTATGAATAATTTGTCAGAAACTAATTTCGTCGCTCCATATAAATTTGCTGGGCTACTAGCTTTATCTGTTGATAGGGCTATAACCCTCTTTACTCCTCTATCAATACAGGTGTCGATAAGATTTGTAGCTCCATTTATATTTGTTTTTACACATTCAAAAGGATTATATTCTGCAGTTGGAACTATTTTTGTTGCAGCTGCATGAACAACGTATTCTATACCATCTAGTGCTCTACTCAACCTTTCTTTATCTCTAACATCACCAATAAAAAATCTAACTCTTTCATCATTGGTATAAGAATTACTCATCTCCCATTGCTTCATTTCATCTCTTGAAAATATGACTAATCTTTTGGGATTGTATTTTTTAAGAGTCATAGGAACAAATGATTGTCCAAATGAGCCAGTACCCCCAGTAATTAAAATTGAAGAATTCTCTAACACTTTTATAAACTTAATTAAAACTATAAATTATTTAGTAATTAATATACTACAGGCTCTCTTAACATAACCATCATGTCTTTTATAATTTGCTTTAATCAATTTTAATTTTTACAAATATTCTAAATAGATCCACCTGTTAAAAAAGAGTTTAAATTAAAGTAAAAATATTAACCTTGCTTTAAATAAGATTATTTTTTAAATGAAAAAATCAATATTTCAAAACCTTTTGAATAAAGCGGTCAAAAGAAAAAAACTAATAACTAATAAAAATTTCATATCAAGATTATTTTTTAATTCAGATATGCTAATTCAAACTCTAATATGTTACTTTCTTAGAAAGCAGAATTCATTTTTTTTAATTAAAACAAAAACATTTTGGGGTACAAAAATGAATGTTGTACTACCAGAGGTCGTTTCTTCTGACATTAGAAGATTTGGATTTATTGAAGATTCTGTGGCAAGTTTTATAATAAATTTTACTTCTGAGGGAGACAGTTTAATCGATATAGGTGCTCACTTTGGTTTTTTTTCATTATTGATGGCTGATATTGTTGGGGAAAGTGGCTCAGTACATTCTTTTGAACCTACTCCAAGTACTTTTATGGTTTTAAAAAAAAATATCAAAAATAAGGATAATATTTTTATTAATAACAATGCTATTTGGAATTTAGATACAGAAATAGAATTTAATGATTATGGCCTTGCTTCTTCAGCTTTTAATTCTATAAATGAATCAAGGGATAAAAAATACTATTCAACTCACCCTCAAGAGAAGATAAAAGTAAAGGCATTGAAACTAGATGATTATGTAAGAGAGAATAAAATTGTGCCACAACTTATAAAAATTGATGCTGAAAGTGCCGAATATCAAGTTTTAAAGGGAATGGATTATATACTTTCTAAAATGAAACCTCTACTCTGTATAGAACTTGGTGATCTTGGAATAAATGGTGTTATTTCAAGTAGAAAACTTATTGAATTTTTAATGAATAATTATTCTTACAAGCCATATGAAATTAAAGATGGAAAATTGTCTCTTCACAAATTAAAAGAAAATTATAGATACACTAATTTGTTTTTTAAAAAGTAAATCTTAGGATTAAAATATTAGATACTATAAACTATATTGAATGTTATGAATTTGAAAAAGAATAAAGACATATCAATCTTATATTTATACAAAAAAGGAAGAAAACAAAGATTGCTAGATAACAAAATATTCCCTTCCGAATTTTTTTATGGTTATGAAGAACTAAAAAAAGGTGGTTATAAAGTAAATATTTTGGAAGAAATAGATCTTTCTTTTCAAATTAAAAACAAACTAATTATAAAAATATTAAATTTTTATTCAAAATTATTTTTTAATTTACCTTTAAAGATGATTTTAGAATTTCTATTAAATAAAACTTATAAAAAAATAAATAGGGCAAATATAGTTATTTGTACGACAAACAGTATAGGAGTAACTTTATCTTTTTTAAAATCTCTTGGACTTATTAAATCCAAAATAATATTTATATACATGGGGTTATTTAAGAAAAAACCCAATTTTTTGAAATTATATATTTTTCAGTTTATTTTAAAAAAAATTGAATTACTAACACTGTCAAAATCAGAATATAAATTTTTAAAATCATTTCTCTTAAATTCAAAAGTTGAATATTTACCTTTTGGAGTTGATGCAGAGTTTTGGTTACCCAAAAACAAGGAGAATAAGGGTGAATCTTACGTTCTTGCTGTTGGTAATGATTTAGCAAGGGATTGGAAATTACTAGTAAATTCTTGGGAAGAAGGTTTCCCAAATTTAAAGATTATCTCTTCATTACCTATAAATACTTTAAAGAAAAATATTGAAGTAATTAAAGGCAATTGGCATTCTAAAACTTTAAATGATATAGAAATGAGAGATTTATATTGTAATTCCGAATTTATAATTATTCCTTTAAAAGAGACAATTCAGCCTTCAGGTCAAAGTACTTGTTTACAAGCTATGAGTTGTTCAAAAGCAGTAGTTCTCACTAAAATAAAGGGGGTATGGGACGACAATTTAATGAGGCATAAAGAAAATATTTTCTTTATAAGATCTGGTAACGAATTAGATTTAAAAAACTCAGTGAAAAGCTTAGTAAGAGATGTTAATTTAAGAAAATCTTTGGAAATAGGTGGTCGAAATTTAATTATTTCAAAGTTTAATGCAATAAATATGTTTAAACACCTTAAAAATTATTTATTTGGTAAAAGTAATTGAAAATTTCTATTAACTATAAACCTTGTAAGGGCTCATGGGGAGGAGGTAATCAATTTGTTAAATCATTAGTAAAGGCTGCAAATTATGAAGGGTATGAAATTGTTTACGATCTTAAACAAAAAGATATTGATATTATTTTACTTATTGATCCAAGGTCATATAATCAAGAAATAAATTTTGGTTCATTTGATATTTTCAACTACTTATTATTTGTTAATAAGAATGCGATAGTTGTTCACAGAATTAATGAATGTGATGAAAGAAAAAACACAAAACATATGAACTTCTTGTTAAAAATAGCGAATTATTTTGCTGACCATACTGTTTTTATTTCTTCTTGGTTAAAGTCTTTAGATATTTATAATAAATCTAATTCATCATCTATTATCCGAAATGGCGCAGATGATTTAATATTTAATGATCATCAAAATCGTGAGTGGGATAAAGAAGAAAAATTACGTCTTGTAACCCATCATTGGAGTGGAAACATTATGAAAGGTTTTGATATTTATCAAAAAATTGATGATATGCTGTCAACTCAAAAATGGAATAAAAGAATAGAATTCACTTATATTGGTAATATTCCTGAAAATTTTAAATTTAAAAATGCAAAACATCTTTCACCAAAGAGTGGTAAGTCTTTGTCCAAAGAACTTTCAAGACATCATGTTTATGTAACAGCTTCAAGAAATGAACCTGCAGGCATGCATCATATAGAAGGAATACTTTGTGGATTACCCATAATTTATAAAAATAGTGGAGCACTTCCAGAATATTGCCAAGAATTTGGAATATCTTTTGAAAATACTGATTTTATAAATGCTTTAGAGAATATGATTAATCAATATACTTACTACAAATTAAAGATTAAGAAATATCCTAATAAATCCTTAAAAATGGTTAAATCTTATATAGAACTTTTTAAAGTTTTGTTAAAAAACAAAAACAATATAGTTTCTAATAGGAATATATTTAGATCGCCTATTTTTATTATTTTAAACTTTGTTTTTTATTTTTTAAATTTTAAAAAAATTTTAAAAAAATCAAAATAGTTTTTAATTTTAAATGAAAATATTTTATTATACTTTAAGAGAATTAAATGCTTGGCTTGAATTCTTTATAAGATACACCCCTGGAAGAATAGGGAATCTTTTGAGAAATTTTTATTATAAAAATAGATCAAAAAATAGTTTTTCTAATAATAGATTTGAAACTGGCTTTCGGGTTGAATTTCCTAAAAATGTGAGAATAAGTTCAAATTCTTATTTTGGATTGAATTGCAAAATATATGCATGCGAAACTAGTATCGTAGAAATAGGTAGGAATGTTTCTTTTAATTCTAATGTAATGATAAATGCAAGAGGTATAGGTAAAATTTTAATTGGTAAACATGTTTTAATTGGCCCAAATGTTGTTGTTAGAAGTAATAATCATAATTATGAGAAACCGGATATACCAATTATTAATCAAGGTATGACAAATGGTGAGATTATTATTGAAGATAATGTTTGGATAAGTTCTAACTGTGTGATATTACCAAACTGTACAATAGGAGAAGGATCAATTGTCGCAGCTGGCGCAGTGGTGACAAAAGATGTCGAACCTTATTCAATTGTTGGAGGAATCCCTGCAAAAAAAATAGGGAGTAGAAAACTTTGATATACATGTTAAAAAAATTATGTCATCACAAAATTTAAATAAACTATTTATTTTATGAATAAAAGATTTCATAAAACCAAATTATTTTTCTTGGATTTACCAAAAACAGAGAAAATAATTATCTCAATTTTAATTGATGTGTTTCTATGCATTTCAACAGTATGGATATCTTTTTATTTAAGGATTGGTTATTTCCCTCTAAGTAATATTTTAGTTTTACCCTCAATAGCATCGGTATCATTTGCTATACCTGTATTTTACTTAAGTGGTTTATATAGAACTATTTTTAGATACTCTGGTTGGCCTGCATTATTAACTGTTTCTAAATCTATTTTTATTTATGCTTTTCTATTTTCCTTCTTAATAACTTTTTTAAGCTTTAAAGATATTCCAAGAACAATAGGTTTAATACAGCCTATATTGTTATTCTTTGCGGTAGGTAGTTCAAGAGCATTTGTCGGTTATTGGATTGGGGATTTATATAAGAATCGGTTGAAAGAATCTAAATTACCAAAAGCTATTATTTATGGTGCAGGGCATACAGGAAGACAATTATCAATTGCTTTGGAAGATAATAACTCTTTTAAGGTAATTGGCTTTATTGATGATGATCCCTTGAAAAATGGCAGAGTATTAAAGGGAAAACCAATTTTCTTAGCTAAAAAATTAGATTTTTTAGTAAAAAGTAAAAATATAAAATATCTTTTTTTAGCCTTACCAAAAATGCAATCTTCTAAAAGAAATCAAATAATTAATAGAGTTAGTAAATATAATTTATTAATAAGGACATTACCTAATATTTCTGATCTTGCTAAAGGAAACATAGTCAAATCTGACTTGATTGAATTAGAAATAGATGACCTTTTGGGTAGAGATAAAGTTGAACCTGATCAAGTTCTAATGCAAAAAAATATAAAATCAAAAGTTGTTTTAGTTACTGGAGCTGGAGGATCAATAGGGAGTGAATTATGTAGACAAATAGTTAATATAAAACCTAAAAAATTATTATTATTGGATTCTAATGAATATTCTCTTTATTCTATCTTAAATGAATTAGAAACTCTGCAGAATAATAAACATTTGGAAATTATACCAATCCTTACATCTATACAAGATAAAACAAAAATTAGCATATTATTGGATACATGGAAACCTGATACCATTTACCATGCTGCAGCTTATAAACATGTTCCAATAGTTGAGCAGAATCTTGCGGAAGGATTAAAAAATAATGTATTTGGAACATTAGCAATTGCAGAAGCTTCTATAAAAAGTAAAGTAGGTAATTTTGTCTTTATTTCAACGGATAAAGCTGTAAGGCCCACAAGTGTTATGGGGGCAAGTAAAAGACTTGGAGAAATGATTTTGCAAGCTCTTTACGATAAGAAATCAATTAAAAAAATAACAAAATTCTCTATGGTTAGATTTGGAAATGTATTGGATTCCTCTGGTTCTGTAATACCTAAGTTTAGAAAACAAATTAAGGATAGAATGCCTATCACCTTAACTCATCCAGATGTCACAAGATATTTTATGACAATTAAAGAAGCAGCTGAGTTAGTTATTCAAGCGAGCGCAATGTCTGATGGAGGAGATGTCTTCGTTTTAGATATGGGGGATTCGGTAAAAATCCATGATTTGGCAAAGAAAATGATAGATCTATCAGGTTTAAAAATAAAGGACCATAATAATCCTGAAGGTGATATCCCAATCGAAATTACCGGATTAAGACCAGGTGAAAAATTATATGAAGAGCTTTTAATTGATAGGAATCCTATTTTGACAATGCATCCTAAGATATTCAAGGCAAGAGAAGATTTTCTGGAATGGGAAATTCTTAATCCTTATTTAGTTAAATTAGAAAAATTAATAACAGAAAATGATGCAAAAAAAATTATTAATATAATGGAAAAAATTGTTTCTGGTTATCAGTCATCTGCAATTATTCAAGATCTATTTTCTAAAGAAAAAATAGAAAAATAATTTTTTCAAAAAAGTTTTGATGTATATTTGTTAAAATTGGGCTGATTCAATCTTATATGAGCTGCATTCTTCTTACAGGTGGTTTCGGATATATTGGTTCGCATACAGCGACAATTCTTTCTGAAAAAAATTTAGACTTTGTTATTTTTGATAATTTTTCTAATTGTAAGAAAAGTGTGATTAAAAGATTAGAAAAAATAACTAAAAAAAAAATAAAATATGAGACTGGTGATATAAGAGATGAAAATAAATTAGTCAAATTAATAAATAAATATAAAGTAAAATCGGTTATTCATTTTGCAGGATTGAAATCTGTTGAAAAATCAATTGTAAATCCAATTGAATATTATGAAAATAATGTTGGAGGAACCATAAGTTTATTATCTGCAATGAAATTTACTGGAGTTAAGAAATTACTTTTTAGCAGTACTGCAGCTATATATGGAGAGCCTAAATATCATCCAATTGATGAAAATCATCCCTTAAGTACACTAAATCCATACGGTAATACAAAATTAATAATAGAAAATATTCTTGAGGATGTTTTTAATCTTGAAAATGATTGGTCAATATTATGCCTTAGATATTTTAACCCTGTAGGTTCACATCCAAGTTATCTAATAGGAGATGATCCTAGAATACAAAAAACAACTAATTTAATGCCATCTATTATTAAAGTAGTAAAGGGAATTGAAAAGTATTTTGAAGTTTTTGGTAATGATTACGATACCAGGGATGGCTCAGGTATAAGAGATTATATTCATATTATGGATTTAGCATCGGCACATGTTTGTGCAGTTGACTTTTTAAGTAGAAGAAATACTTTTGAAGTATTTAATATTGGCACAGGTTATGGAATAAGTGTATTTGAATTTCTCAAGACTTTTGAAGAAATTTGTGGTTTAAAGATTCCTTTTAAAGTTAGTTCTAGAAGGTCAGGAGATTCATCATGTTGTTATGCGGATCCAACAAAAGCCAAAAAAATTCTAAACTGGGAGGCAAAAAGAGATTTAAATGAAATGTGCTTGAGCGCATGGAATTTCTCTAATTCTTTATTAGAAATATGAAAAAAAATTTTTTGTTAAATGTAGCTAGATTAATTTCTATTCCTTGGTTTATTTTACCTTTTAGATTAAGAAAAATATTATTTACAATTTTTTTCATAATTGAATCAAGAGGTGATGACCCAGGTAAAGGGCTTAAAAGTCTTTTCTTAATAAAAGATAAATTAGATTGGGTAATAAATGAACGTGCTTTGAAATACGGCTCAGGTATTCATCCAAAACATTATTTAATGAATTATCATAATTTTTTCTCAAGTAGAATAAAAGACGGAAGTAAAGTTCTTGATGTAGGTTGTGGGATAGGAATAGTATCATTAAATGTTGCAAAAAACTTAAATAAAAGTTCAATAATTGGTATTGATATAAAAAAGCAAAATATTTTGAAGGCTAATGAATTACTTGAAAAAACTAATCTTAATAATGTTAATTTTATTCATGGTGATATTAATAATCAAAAGGATATTGAAGCAGATTATGTAATACTTTCAAATGTTTTGGAACATATTGAAAATAGAACAAAATTTTTAAAAAACATTCAAAAAATAAGTCATTCAAAAATATTTTTAATTAGAGTACCTAATTTCGAAAGAGATTGGCAAATTGCAATGCGCAAACAATTAGGAGTATATTATTTTTCCGATATTGATCACAAAATAGAACATACTGTTGATCAATTTAAAAAAGATCTGAATAAAGCTGGATTTATAACCAAAGAAATAATTACAATATGGGGTGAAATTTGGGCTAATTGTGAATATGGATCATAATGATATACCTTTAATTTCCGTAATAGTTCCATGTTTTAATAGTGGAAGAACAATCAGAAGAACTATACTTTCCATAAAAAAGCAAACTTGGGTTCGTAAAGAAATTGTTTTGGTTAATGATGGTTCAACTGATCAATTAACCATAAATATTCTTAGAGAGCTGGAGGATAATAAGATAGTAAAATTGATAAATCAGAAAAATAATGGATTAGCTTCGGCTAGAAATAAGGGTGTAATTCAAGCCTCAGGAAGTTTTTTGTTTTTTTTAGATGCAGATGATTGGATAGAGCCAAAAGCTCTTGAAATGATGTATTCGCATTTAATGAGAAATAAAAATTTCGGATATGTTTTCCCAGATATTTATTTAGAAGGTGAAAGAAAAGGATTTATAGAAAAAGAATTTAATTTATTTGAGCAATATTTTCTTAATCAAATACCTTATTGTATTTTTATTTCCAAAGAAAACTTTATAAAGTATGGTTTTTATGATGAAAAAATGAAATTAGGTTACGAAGACTGGGATCTTAATATAAAACTAGGTAAAAATAAGATTTTTGGTAAAAGATTACCTGTCCCTCTTTTTCATTATGATGTTCAAAATACAGGAATGCTTTTGTCAAAATCTATTATAAATCATATAAAAATTTGGCAGTCAATAAGAATAAAAAATAGCAGTATTTATAAAATTAATTTTTTGTTATCAGAATGGACTTTATGGCGAAGAAAATCATCATCTTATCCTCTATTTTTATATTTTATATGGTACCTAATAATAAATGTTATGCCTGAGAACATTAGCCTGAAGCTTTTTTTATCTTTAAGAAGCATTAATATGTTTTTAAGAAGAATTAAATTCAAAAGAAATTAAAAATTAATATACACTCATGATTCAAAAAAAAATTCTTTTTAATATCACTGAAGATTGGTTTTTTTTATCTCATTTTTTATCTAGGGCTTTGAGTGCTAAAAAAAATGGCTTTGAAATTTATGTTTGTTGTAATGAAACCAGTAAAAAACAAATAATTGAAGATTATGGAATTAACTTTATAAGTCTCCCTTATAAACGACCAAATATTAATCCAATTTATGAAATTTATATTCTCATCAGACTTATTTTGATAGTATCCAATGTGAAGCCTGACATAATCCATAATATTGCTCTTAAACCTATTATTCAGGGTTCAATTGCCTCAAGGTTATTAAACTTAAAGGCAGTCGTGAATGCACCTGTTGGGATGGGTTTTGTTTTCACGTCAATGAGCTTTAAAGCAAGGATTTTAAAGCCAATTTTGACATTTCTTTTAAGAATTTTTCTAAATTCACCTAATGGGGAAAAAAATAAAAAAAAAGTAATTTTTGAAAATAGTGATGATTTGAATTATTTTAAAAAATTGAAAGCTATTAATTCTAATAATGCATTAGTCATTAGTGGAGCAGGTGTTGAAATAGATCAAACATTTTTAAAGCGTCGAAGACAAAATAAAATTCCAAAAGTTGTTCTAATAGCCAGGATGCTAAAAGATAAAGGAATATATGAATTTTTTGAAGCTTTTCAAATATTGAAAAATAAAGAAATTAAATGCCAATTTGTTCTTGTAGGTGATGTTGATCCTTTAAATCCAACTTCTTTAAAAAGAAGTACTTTAGAAAAATGGCAGGATGAAAAGGCAATCCAATGGTTAGGCTGGATAGACGATATTCAAAATATTCTTTTAGAGACAGATATTTTATGTTTACCCTCATATAGGGAAGGTCTTCCAAAGTCTCTTGTTGAGGGAGCAGCAGCGGGCCTTCCATTGGTAGCTACAGATACAGTGGGGTGTAGAGAAGTTGTTATTGAAGGCCATAATGGTTTTTTAGTGCCAATAAAAGATTCAATAAAATTGGCATCAGCTATTGAAAAATTGATATTGGATAGTTCACTTAGAAAATCAATGGGTAGAGAAAGCTATAAGATGGCTATTTCCAAATTCTCCTCATCAAAAATAAATACTTTAACTTTGAAAGTATATAATGAACTTTGCTCCAAAGCTCCCTAAGTTTTTATGATAAGAATTTTTGATTTTTTAATGTCTTTAATTGGGATTATTATATTAATGCCTTTGATGATATTAATTTCCCTAATTCTTTACTTAGAGAATAAATCACCATTTTTCTTGCAAGTAAGAATTGGTAAGAATTTAAAAAAATTTACATTGATAAAATTTAGAACAATGAGTAAAGGAACAAAGAATTGCGCTACACATTTAGTTGACTCTTCAAGAATAACTACTTTAGGAGTTTTCTTAAGAAGAACAAAGTTAGATGAAATT